>Ga0209535_1000029_pt1 | contig 78130 bp, 110 predicted proteins | sample LinPmetageLP28_FD_184041 | JGI IMG/M metagenome (GOLD analysis project Ga0209535, IMG submission 184041) | Marine viral communities from the Pacific Ocean - LP-28 (SPAdes) (version 2) | ecosystem: Environmental > Aquatic > Marine > Oceanic | place: Pacific Ocean | collected 2009-08-22 | reverse complement strand
TATTATAAAATATGTGCAGACGTTGTAGTACAAAATGTTAATACTGTTAAGCAACATCGTCACACTATCCCTTCGGTTTCAGTGCCGAACGTAAGACCTTTATCGCCCGGTTCCGATCCCGTTGTGCTGCCTTCCTCTCAGACTCGGACAGTACCGGGGGCGTCTTACCCCTTAAGGCAGCAATCTTCTTTATTACCTTCTTCGTCACAGGTTTCACAACCTTTAACAAAAGATCAGCAAGAGGCTTTGCAAGCAGTGCAGAAGTCGTCGCGACTACAGCAATTGAGGCGGTAACAGTTATCATACCTGCTGATGGTATGTTCTGGACAATCTGATCAGGTATATTTAAATTATCAAATACAGGAAGACATTCTTTTCCTACTGTCTCATACCTAATAATCTTTTTATTGCCCTCTAGGATCTTTCCTACGGGGTTTTTTAATTCTTGTGCTCTACTAGGACACTCTGCCTTTGCAGGAGGTGGTGGAGGTGTTTCTGAGTCAGGTGTTTCTGGTGGTTTTGTATCGGGTGGTTTATATGGTGGGGGTGGAGGAGACTCTGTAGTTATAGTCAACCTACGTGGATCATAATTTAATGGACTATAACTGGGTGTTCCTGCATCACAGAATACCTGGACGCCATCTCTATCTTCTTCTTTGAGTGTTTGATTCTCACTACTATCTTTATGAGACTCAACACATCCAGGGATATTAACAATAGGAACACCCACCTGTGTAGACACGGGTGGGTAAATTGGAATTGCCTGTGGAGGATCTTTCATCCAATCAGGCATTACATTAATATTTAAATCACGAATATCACTGATACGAATTCTCATATCGGGAATATAGATTTCAGGGATATCCACTAATCTTTATTCCTCAACAATAGTACCAGTCACCTTTGGACGTGCTAAGTTTTTAATTAATGGAGATGACAACTCGTCAATATCAGCTTGGGCAAGAGAGTTTGATGCATAAGACTTTCTATCGGCGTAATTGTCAGTCCATACTGTATCACCTTTATAGAAAATTTCTTTACTTAAACTAGTTTTTTTGATGTGAAAAGCCATGTCTTTAATTAGTCTTCAAAATATTTATTAATAACTTCAATTCGTTCTTCTTCTTTTGCAATTAAATCAATTTGATCTTGAATGGCACCCAAAACATCTGGATGCTCACCAATACCAACAGGGTTAACAAGATAAACTTCAATGTTCATCTTTGCTTTTTTAATATTCCCAATAGCAAGTGCCTTGAGAGCCTCTAACATTTCTCTTCTCATTTTAATCCTTTGTTATGTTACAAGTTAATTCGCAGTTTTCCCCACCAAATTCAGAGTCTGGGATAAAGGGGGTAGATCCACAGACAGCACTTCTACACCAATGTACCGTGTGCTCTTCTGATTTCCCTGAGTGCTTCGAGATCCATATTTTTTGTTCCTCCGTCGTAGGCATGAGCATAACCCTCCTCGATCATTTGCTCGTTGAGGGACACATCTGCGTCCCCAATGTAAAGCCACCCAAGAAGACGCCCATATTTACCGACGCCACCAACAAGTTCAGTCCTAACAGACAACTCATCATCACCAGCCAACGTACCTTCCAATTTCTCTTTGAGCCAGTTAGTTGCTTCGATTCCAAGTGCTTTCTCCTCTAGGTTTCTCGTCCTTTTCTCTGGCGTATCAACTCCTGCAACTCTAACTCTTTCTTTCTTGTATAAATCAAACCCAAGATCAATGGTGACATCAATAGTATCGCCGTCAAGAACACGGTTGATCTCCGTCACTCGGAAGTTGTAGCAACTCTTCCTGCTTGGTGGTGTCAGTGCTCCCATGTTCCTCACGTTCATCAATTCCTAATATGTATATGACAACATAGACTGTCATAGCAAGAGCAAGGATTACCATAATGATCACAGACCATACAGGATCATTTGGATTATCAAGAGGTTTGAGTATAAGGTTCATTTATCTTTCGGGATTTGGATTTATACTAGCAAATTGTGATATACAATATCTACCACAACCATCAAAATAATCAGAACCTTTAATTTTAACTTTCTTTACTCCATGCTCAACGTAAGCAGGAATGATGATAAGAGAATTATTGGGGCAAGAAAATTCATAATCATATGGGGGAAAATAAAGTTCACCACCAGTAAATTTTTTAGGTTCTTTATAAAAATATGTAAAAGCTAGAAAAACAGATGCTGCATCAGTATGAGGTTCATAGTATTCACCATCATGATAATATCTTATCTTTGTTGTGTCAGAATTATTTTTAGTAAATATTCTACAAGAAATATGAGATTGAGATAAACTTTCTATTAGTTCATTACTATAGACTTTACGATTAACTTTAAGAATGTTAGACAACACACTGTAATCCATGTCACGCCTGTAGACAGAATCTAACCACAATGCGGATGCATTTGTTTTATCTTGCAACCCACCATAGTTTGTCGCTGGAAGTAATTTTCCTGGTTTAGTATAAAAGTTAAGTTCTTCCCATATTAAAGATAGTTCCTCCTCATTATAAAAGTTTTCAACAATTAGATGAGGAAACGGAGCATCACGTAAAGTTGCTTTATATTTTTCATTCATAATATTACAACCATAGTTTATATGCTAATGAAATTCTTAATCCAACGTAAAATCTAGATGGAGCAGATGCATAGTGCCACAACTTTCCAGGAAATAAAACAGATCTATTTGCTTTATGCTGAACGATTCTATCTTCAAATCCATCATTATCCAAAAACATTAAATGCCCACCCATAACAGGTTGCCAATGTAATGATGGATAATATAAAAAAGTCATGTCAGCATCATTATCTTGATGAGGAGTACCACCCTGACAAGCGGTTTGCCCATTAGCATATATTCTACTAATACCACTAAACTTTATATCTAGTTTAGCACATATCTTTTTATAAAGAAACTCATTAAAATATTCTTGTTGATCAAGATGATCATAATGCCAAAATAAATTGTGATCATTACCACCTCTAAGATGCCAATGCGGTTCCATTAATTTATTCAATATTTCTTCCTGAAGTTCTCTAGGAAAAAACTCATCATATATTTGTATCATAAATTAATTATTCAAAAGGTGCCCAATGTTGCCACCCATATTTGTGAACATAATGCATACCAATAATAGGTACAACAACTAATGCAAGACTTAGTGAACCAATCCCAAAAGGATTATTGAGTGTGATAGCAGCGAAGTGTGCTGCTTTGTGTGCAATGTGAGTCATACATATCCTCCCCAGATTCCCCAATGATCTCTAAAGTAAAAATCTACTGAAGTTAAAGTTCCTGTGGGAATAGGTTCTTCTTCAGTGTTAGCCCATTTCTTACAAAATTTTAAAATCTCTTTATTACTACTAACATGACTCACCCCATACATTCTAGCGAATGCACTCATAGCAAAATCATAACGTCCTTTAATGCGCGGTTCCATTTCCATCATACTTGTTACTTTCGTAGTAAAAATTTTCGCCCCTATAAAGTCCAAAGGTTATAGTAAGAAGCACAAATGGAACTGATATCCACAGTAAGACAGTACTTAACATTTGATATTACCTGGTGATAGTGATTGAAAAATTTTGGAGCAAACATCAATAACATAAGGTGATCCATATACACCAGAAAAGATATAAGATATGCCCAACTTAGAGCAATACTTCTCAAGTTCCTGACATTTCTTTATGTCACTGGTGCTATGATCAATAATAATATCACCCTCCTCAAGTAAAGGTAGCAACTCATCAAGAATGTCTTCTGCTTTTTGCTCTGGGAGTGTAATCTGAAAGATTCCAGGAATCCAACCAGCACTAATAAATTTTTTATTATCAGTTTTAACTGCTCGGACAAGATACTCTAGTGAAGTTACACACCCACTAAGATATCCTGCTTCATATTGTCCGCAGGCATTCTCATAGTTAGTACTACTATAACCCCAAACTTCAATTCCCTTTTCGATCATACGGCGGGACATACCTTCACCAGTACGACCTAAACCAATCAATCCAACTTTCATTTTAATTAACTCAATTTACGTGTACAACGCCAGTCATACCTGCACTCTGATGAGGACCACAGAAAAAGTTATAGTCTCCTGTATCAGCAAATACAACATCCTGCGATTCTCCAGGAGCAAACAATAATGCTTCTCTAGAAAGATCGGGGCGAGCTTCTACAATAATATTATGGGGAGGTAGTGATTCATTCATGAAATGAACTGTGTCACCTGCAGAGATTGTGATCTCATTCGGTTCAAATACTAGGTTACCATTAGCACCCATTGATACATCTACAGCATATGCAATTCCAGGTAAGAATAAAATCAAGGATGCAAGTGTGGCAACAATTATTGCGCTAATAAATTTCATTTGGTTCATGCAACTACTCTATCTATTATAGGTAGTATTTGTTAAAATGGGGTTTGTTTTGACTTCATAACTTAGATTACATTGTATATTTTTCATCGTTTTTGGGAGCATCAGTTGTAATTTTAAGGGGTGCTTGCTCGACTCTAATAGTCTGAGCTGGTGCGGTTTGGGATGCAGCAGCAATTAATCTTTCAAGATCCGCTTTCGTGATTCCACCACCAGCACCGGCAGCTGCAGCACCACCATTCTGCATCTTCATAGTGCCATCACCAGATTTCTTTGCAGTCTGAACACCAAAAGTCGCAAGCACTCCGGTAAAGACACTTGCGATAAAAGTAGGATCAATTTTTTGTTGGGGTAATCCAGGAACTGTTACATAGTTCAGAGTAAGAATACCACCAGACCATACAAGAATTCCTAAACGAACAAAGGTTGAAAGAATGACAAGGTTATCCTCAGAATCTCCTACTTTTTCTTTCAACTTTCCCAATACACCTTTCTTTTTTAGATCTTCCTTTTTAGGTTCTTCCTTTTTAATTTCGTCAGGCATTCCATATGGAGCAACGCACCTTTATTTAGAAATATAACCCTCTTTAATTAGATACTCTCTGGTTAAAGGAGTTGGTTCGTATTCATTCCACATCTGTCCAGCAGCACAAGCATTCAATGCATTCATAGTCATGTGTTCAGTCTTACCTGCCCACATCGCTTCCTTCTCCCACGGAATTGCTCCTGGTTGTAATGCATATGTCCTGCGTACCATCTCTTGCCACATCTCAGGGACACTATCTTCTGGCAGAATAAGAGCAATCAAATTGTTATCAATTGTTCCTGCCATACAATCCTGTGCAGCGTGCCATCCTTCATGACGCATCACACTCATTAAGACATGAGGGCGACCCATGAATGTCTTATTTAAATAGAAGTTATTACTTACAGTATGATAGACACCACGATTTCCTACTGGAAAATACTTCTCATCAGCAAGATATACACCCACACCAACTTCACTTAGTGAAGCGAGCATATGATTAAACTCTTGTGCCACTGAAGTAAATGCTCCAGGGTTATCATAATTTGAAGAAACATCTAACAAAGAATTCACTTCAGTCACATCATCAGTGCATTCCTGAAGAAGCATACAACCCATAGAATGGCTAGAATAGTAATCATCCTTTCCAATAGGATCTGCCATTACAGGAGCAGCAAGACATGCTGCCATCAAAGTCATAATAATTTTTTTCATATCAGAAAGGTAGAGCAGATCCAGTAGTTGTGGGAAGTGGTTGAGCACCACCAGTAGCGGAAGGAAGTTCTGGCATTGCAGAATCCATCATTCCAGGAAGTTGTCCAGCAATTGCTTCTGCAGCAGCAGATGCAACTTGAGATTTGACATTCTCAACAATAGAATCCTTATTGAGATATAGTGCAGTACCGCCTCCGACGATACCAGCAGTTCCAACGAATGATAGAACTGCTAAAATGTTAATTAGTTTTTGCATAATAAGCCTTGTAATATTGGACGATACCAGCAGTGTGCATGTTGCCTTGGGACACCCAGTCGTGAGCACACTCATAGATTGATTGTGATGAATATTTAGGAACTACCCCCTCCATTTGTCCACCATATTTTGCAAGCAAAATCTTTAATGCCTGCTCTCGCACCTTCATTTTTTGATTGTTGTAACGCCAGTCATCCAATTTTTCAGTCATTAAAAAAGGAGCAACGCTGTGCTCCAATAATAGTGTAGTATATAGTTTTTGTCAAGAGGGCAGCGGTGCATAAACTGGTGTCATGAGTCCGCCGTCTGGTGGTCCGTCATCATCTTCATTAGTTTCTATGAAGAGGAGCATAAAAAATAGGGGTGCCAATAAAAAAATAGTTGTCTGTGCCCATTCTATACTCATGAGTTTCTAGCTGCTGCTCCAATTGGAACTAGCAACAGCAGTGCTGCTACTAAAAATCCCATTACCAAATACCTGGGATGATTTGTCCTGTGGTTGCATAACTACCCATTGCTGCAATGACTCCGATCATTGCTGCCCAACCATTAATGCGTTCTGCGTTTTCGTTCATTGTTCTAAAGTAAGATAAAATTTGCTTTGATCTGATGGTGAATTTTCATAAGATGAAATATCACCGTATTCTTTGTGATCTTTGTATCCAACCATTCGTCCTTTAGTATTCTGCAGAGCAGGCATAAAGGCAATAAAGAAGAATACGCCTGGGGCACCTATTAAAAGGGCACCTCCAATAACATAATAAGTTAGAATTTCAAGTAAAGAGTTTTCCATTAATAAAGATTTTCTTCCTGTTCAGTTTCAATAACACAGTCAGAGGTGGCATATGCAACACAGAGTAGTGCAAATCCCTCCTCAATTTGATCATCATCCAAGAACGATTGATCGCTTTGATCAAGTGTACCACTTACAAGTTTACCAGCACAAGAGGAACAAGCACCAGCTCGACATGAATATGGTAGATCAACACCTTGTTCTTCAGCAGCATCTAAAACATATTGATCACCTTCTACAGGAATAATAATTTCAGTGCCGTCAGGAGAGCGAAGAGTAACGTTAAAGGACATTGCTTTTGGATCGTATGTAATGATTATATAGATTTATTGCTACTAAGTCAAGTATCAATTATCAGAATCCGAAGACGCCAAAGAAAAATACGCTACCACTGAAAGCATAAGAGACAACAGCAGCAACAAATCCAAGCATAGCAGTGCGTCCATTCAATTTCTCTGCCTTTTCTGCATATGACTCATAACCGTAACGTTCCGCATCAGTTTGTGAGATATACATTTGGGGTTCTCTGGCGAACAGATTTTGCTGTCCACGATCATTGGTTGTTACAGTCACGATACACTCCGTAATGTTTCTTTACATATTATATAGTAAACGTAAAGTTTTGTCAACAGCTACCAGTCACGGTTGTACGTGCATTTCTTTGGATGCTTGCTGCACCACTGCAAGACATACGAGTCAGCATCCACTTCCATGGAGTAGTGAGCATGGTTATGAAGCATCCCTATAGAAACAAGTAATGAGATAGTAATCAGATTGTAATGGAAGGCAGGATGAGTAATGAGTTTTGTAAAATAATTTCTCATAAAAAAAGGGGATGCCGTCGCACCCCCAGTATAACATCTAGATATTTACGTGTCTATATGAACAATCAGAAGTTGAACTTAGCGCCCAACTTACCACCAACACCGAAGTCATCATCATCGTCAGCAGTCAGGAAGGAGAGCTCTCCGTAGACGCCAATAGCATCGGTGACGGGGACTCCAATACCTGCTTTACCAGAGAACTGAGTGTCAGTCTCTGCGCCGTCAACAGCGACGATTGCAGGTCCAGCCTGCACGTAGTAAGAAGCAGCACCTGCTTCGCCTTCAAATCCTACGTGAAGATCTGTCGTGGCAGCAGTGTAGTCATCGCCAACCCAACCTGCATTGGTTTCTACGTTGACGTAGGGACCGGCTAGGGCAGCAGCTGGTGCAAGAGCAATTGCAGCGGCAGCTGCAGCGATAGTCGTTTTAAACATTTGTTTTACCTTTGTGTCTCGTGAGTTTAACCCACGGATGGAAAGAACCTCGACAAGGTTCTGTTGTTAAGTATTGTCACAATTGTCACTGTGACAATGTTTATTTATCTTAGCACTTTCTTTTGATCGTGTCAATTGGTTGGGGTTTCCGCATTTTGAACAGAAGAGTTTTCTGTAATTCTACCTAAGTAAGGATCATAATCCATCTGTTCACGGATGTTCATTTGAGATCCATTGGTAGTCCAATAATGCAATTGAGCAGAGTAATTACCCTTATGAAAAGCATCAATATGCTCTGGGTGAATACTTGATCCTAAGTCAGTTTTATATAAAAGGAGTGGAATGGAGTAGGTATTACCTGAATTGTAGATAAGATCATCTGCAACTGGACGCGGCTTAACTCCATTATCGAGTTTATATTTTTCGCCGCGTATATGGAAGTCTAACAGTTTTTGTGCGTGGCGTCTAGTGATCATGTAGCAAGCAGTAGAGAAGTCATTGACAAACCGCTTATGAATTTTAACGTGGATATCACCTGTGCAGATGATAGCAAGTTGAATCACATCCCAATCATAGGGAGCATATGCTTTAAAGTCATCCCAGGTGAAGTTCCAGTGCTGAACTGTTTCAAGACTACAATCATCCTCCATGATAACCGCATAAGGACTGTCAGAGCTGTCTAACCAGTGTCTGAGTGCCTTTAGATGAGACGTTGTACAACCAATCTCACCTGAAGTCATCATGTTAGGATAAGCACCCTTAATGATATGCCCAAGATCATCCTCTCTGCCGTCGTATGCAGAGATCCTTTCATAATTTTCAACTTCCCAATATTTAAATTGATCCTCCATATACTGACGCCTTTCAGGTTGATCATCAAGGTTCAGATAATATACAGGTCCAAAATTGCGAAGTTTAAACGTTGATTTATTTCTATCCGCAGTAGCAAAAGTCATTAGATCTCTACCTTAAATACATCCTCTTTAGGTTCTCCGAATTTCACTCTATCATAATATTGATCGTAGAGTGTATCTTTAACTTGATTAATAATAGTTTCGTTATCATTAATATAAACTGTGAATCCCTCGTCAAGAATTGCCTTACAAAGTTTAAATTGTTGACTCTCAGTTAAAATATCTGTACCTTTTTTATATGAAATATAATCAAAATAATAAGGAAGATTAGTATGATTACTACTGATCACATAGTCAAGCAGAAATTTAGAGTGTTCTTGATTAAACTTGTCAGTTGTCTCACCTAAGTTGTATTCAACACCAAGATTTTTTGCATAAGCAGCAAAAGCACGATTGTCTCTAGGCAGGCAAGGTCCACCAAAACCATAACCAAACTTCAGATACTTTTTACCCACGCGACTATCTGCACCGATAGCATTGAGCACGGTATCAATCTCACTCTCCATGCCGTCTAGAGTGAGCACCTGCCCCATCATGTTGGCATAACTGATCTTAGTGGTAAGGAAGCAGTTAGTGGCGATTTTAACCACCTCTGAGGCAGTCCTAGACATCAAACTGATTTGAGGAGGAGTGACTTGAATCTTGTGATAGAGTTCAGATAACTGATCAAAAGTCTTACCCCACTTTCCTCCAATCAAAACCATGTCAGCATTCTGAAGATCTTTGATAATCGATCCCTGAGCAATAAACTCTGGGTTATAGAAAGTCTCCCAACCACTCTTTTCAAGTCTCTCCTGGAACATTTCGCAATCACCAGGATTCGTAGTACAACCAACTATGAAAGACTTATTCTGCACACCAGATTCAATAATGTCATCAACAACTCTCCACACAGCACTGACATCATAGTCACCACTGGGAAGAGAGGGAGTTGCTACAAGAGTATAAATGATATCACACTCTTGAATTACTTTTTCATTACTAGTTGTAGCTGAAAAATTCTGAGAAAGACTCAGATAATCGTGAACACCAGGTTCATTAGTCCTAATCTTCTTTGCCATAAGATCCGCGACGTAATCTTCGCGAATATCAGAGACTAATACATCATACCCCGCTTGTTCACATAGTAATGCGAAGCAAATTCCAAGTCGCCCCGCACCTATTACACCAATTTTCATAGTTTAAATGTAGGAATAGAGATCATTTTATGCTTGTTTTTTGTATTATACTCATGAAGGATTTGAACTGCAGAACCAGTACCATACTCCATGGCGTATTCTAAATCTTCATAGGGTGCGCCAACCTGCGCCTCATCAGTTCTACCATCTTCCCACAGTCCATCTGTAGGAGCAGCATCGATGATACGCTGATCGACACCAAGGTGTTTACCAAGTTTCCATACTTCAGTTTTATACAAGTCAGCGATGGGTGCAATATCAACACCGCCATCACCATATTTAGTATAAAATCCGATACCATAGTCTTCAACTTTATTACCAGTTCCGACAACAATACCTCCCACAGTTCCAGCAATTTGATACAAAGTAACCATACGAAGACGTGACTTTGTATTAGCGTTAGCTAACTTGTTAGAAGTAAACGTTCCTTTCTCACCACCATGAGCATCAGTCCACCAATCGATAGAATGGAGAAGTTTATCATAAGTACCAGATAGTTCAACATTTTGTACTACAACATTATCATACTTTTCTTTGAGATATGTTGCATGTGTCGTAGAAAGAATTGTGTTATCAAGTTTTGATTCAAGAGGCATCGTCAACACAAATGTAGCAATGCCAGTTTTCGCACACAGGGTAGAGACTACAGCGGAATCAATACCACCTGAAACACCAATAACTAGTGCTTCTATAAAATTGTTATCAGCGTATTCGCGAATCCAGGAAACAATTCTGGATTCCAGTTCGGCGTAATCAGTAATTCTGTTCATAGGACAATCCAATTAGGACAATAGAGATCTGTAGTGTCTTTATCTGCATATGTCGATCCGAACCAATTTTTCGGAGCGATAACTTTTTTGTTGGGGTTCGACTGTAACCAGGCTCCCCACCAACTCATACTACTATTAGCAATAATAGCATGAGAACATAAAGACATCAAGCACAAATCAGCATATGGTGTAAGAGAACCATCACTATACTTATCTACTGGTTCTGAAATTAAAAATCTATCACCAGAGAAGAACTCCTGCTCCTTCACCCAATCAATAGAATCAGAGAAAACAAAGACGGGTTGATTGTCATCAAATTGATCAAGAGCATTTTCATAATAATCAATAGTTTGAGGGGGATGCATCGATGAACACTGAGTATAACTCCACTTAAATCCACGGGAATCTGTCAGATTAGGATCACCCCGTCTAACATGAAGCATGATAGGTTCCTGATCCTTATACTGATCCATAATTTCTTTACATGGTATCAAGTGTTCATCATGAAATGTATATTCCTTCCTAATAATATTCTCTGCATTCTTAAAGTATTTTTCAGATTGAAAAAATCCATGCAAACTAACATTATCAGGACAATTCTCTACCAGGAGTTTATCATAATGAAAGTGTCTCTCCTGATGAAACACACCTGTGCCCAACATACCTAGATGGTTATCATCAACATCCTCCATCTTAAAACAATAGTGAAGACTGTAGTTTTCTCCAGTCGTGCTCTCAGCACTATATGGAGGAATGCACCAATCATATCCATGTGTTGCAGCAATACCCCGTAACGCCGCATATTCGAACATTTGATTGCCCAGTCTACCTAGATTACCAATACCATTAAATGCTAACATACTTCTTTAGATAATCCTGTTTTGAATAATAATCCATTAAATTCTTTTTGTCCATCTTATTAATTTTTTCCCATTCAAGATTGTTGTTTTGCATATGAGGATTAGAGAACCAAGAGTTTTCACCCCTAACATGTTCTAAGTGATAGACAACATTGTTGATTCTACCCACTCTATATCCCAATGTAGTAAATCTATAATATCTTTCTTTATCTTCTGGTGCATATGCACGGAAGTTTTCATTTTCCATACCGCCATCGATATAACATTTTCTACGAAAGAACTGTGCCCATCCATAGTCAGAGGAATGCTCAGTAGAAACCCTATTCAAAGCGCCGTAGTCATTACCGTCAAGAAAATTTGATACAACACTATCTTCAGCGTTTACTTGACGTTGATACATTCCATTACCATATGGATAAACCACATCGTAAACACCATCCATAATACCATTATATGCAAGAGTATATGACTCAACTGGAAGAATCACATCACAATCATAGTTCACTACGATGTCTGTGTCTGCTTCCATTATCATTTCGTTTAAAACTCTTTGACGATGAAACAAAGATTCATCACTTTCTTCAAAGATGTGTTTAACTTTTGCTACACCAAAAAAACTTTCTAACTGAGGTAATACTTGTTCTGCAAATACAGATGTCTTATCAACTTCTTTGACAATTATATTTGTGTCAAAGTTATTGAGAAGAAATGCAATAGAAGTGATGACATTTCTAAGCCTATCTTCAGATTCAATACGTATAGGAATAATAAAAGTCGCTTGTTTTAAATCAATTTTCATCAGGATACTTTCTAGTTGCAAAAAATTCTGGATGCTTACTATAGATGTGATCTATCTCTGCCTTATTTACCATCCAAGTTCTAGATGAATCTGAGATGATAGCATCGTAGTCAACACCTGTAGCACTCATTCTATTATCGTGCTCTCTATTGGCAATAAGAATATCGTTCATTAGTGCAGGCATACCATGTTTAAACCTCATACGATGATAGAGTTCAGTATCAATAAGAAGTTTTATATTCTCATCCATACCGTCATACGTGCCATTAAGAAATGCAGTGCATGATGGGCTCCCAAGCAGGTTATCACCTTCTACCATTCTAGGTGTCCATCTGGGAGAACAGTTTCTATGAGTTTCTACACCATCAGTGGTGTGAGTAAACCCATGAACCAACCATTTAATACCAGTTTGAAATACATCATAGATCTTTTGCAATGCATTATCGTCTACAAAAATATCATCCTGATAGATTAATTTTAAGATTCTACCTTCTGCATTTTCAATAGCACAGTTGGTATTAGGTGCTTGGTATCCACGTCCATTGGGATTTTTTAAATAGGTAATTTTAAAGTCATAGTGACAGTGGCGACACCATTCCATAATTACATCATCTTTACTATGATCAGAGATGACAACATCAAAGTTTTGAAAGGTTTGCCTAGCAAGACTATCAAACAAATCTCCAAGGTAAGCAACTCCGTCACCTTTGTATTCATAAGTGGGAATACATACTGTAATTTCAGACATCAAGATATTCCCAGCGATCAATGTAAATATCGGTTGGATCCTCACCATCCGATCCAAACCAAAGTTTAGGTGCAATCACTCTGTCATGCCCTGCGAGCCATGCTCCCCACCATGAGAAGGTGGAGTTTGCGATGATATTATAGTCGCACATGGACATGAGGCACATATCGTGAATGTTGTCACTCTCAGAGATAAAGAAACGATCTGATTCAAAGAACTTGTGTCCAAACGCCCACGATGGATCATCCGTGAATACAAACACAGGGATATTCTCAGGCAATCGTCCAAGTGCCTCTTCGTAGTAGGAAATTGGAAGGACTGGATGGAAGGTTGGTTTGGTAAGATGATCTGTTCTCCGGACGTGGAGTCCGATTGCTTCGGTGTATCCTTCATCAGTTACAATTTCTTTCCAGATATCTTTACAGAGTTTTTGAACTTCAGGTTTAAAAGTAAAGTCTTCACGAATCTCATCTTCAATATGAGCAAAGTATTCCTCTGACTGGAAATAACCATAGAGGTTTACATTATCATCACAGTTTTCAAATAAATCCCCATCAAATCTAAAACTTGCTTCCTTTCGATAAGGTGCTTCAAACATACCAATGTTTTTAGCACCAGTCATATTAAAAGCCATGAAGAGTTTATGTTGATTCTCCTCATCAATGAACTTATCATCAGTTCTAGGTCCATCGGGGATGATTAAATCAACCTCTTGATTATGTGCAATACCTCTGGTTGCTGCATATTGGAACATCTGATTGCCAAACCTTCCATTCTTGCCAATGTGATTGTGTCCGATCATGAAAGTTCTACTCCGGGGGGAAGTCTATAGTGGAAACCAAACGGTGTGATACCTTCAGCTTCAGGAACCCTGGTTTCTTGTGAGAACCTGACGGCAACATCAACGGGAGCATATTTCATACCTTGTTCTTGAAAGATATGTCTGTTGTGAACACAGACATTACCATCCTCATGATAGTTCACAATACCTTCAGGCATCCAGTAAAAGTCACTATTGTTTGTTTCCCAAGGCACTTCTACCTTTGTAGGAACTTCAAGGAATTTTTTACTACGCATAGAAAATCCTCCATTACCAACTCTATGATGATTGCCAAAAGGATCAATGTATGCATCCTCTACGTATGCCCATGGAGCACCAATGTAATCATATTCAAGCCAAGTATCATCCCATTTGTCTGCGAATAATACAAAACCATCCGGTTGAACTAACAGACAATGTGATGTATCAACATGTTCATGTAGATGATAGATTACATAATAGTTGTAATCATTATAGTTTTTAATATCACGAACAGAAGTTTCCATCGTGACACCTTCTTTCACAAGATCTGGATTTTTATCAATTTGTTCTTGTGTAGTAATAAGTTTGACGGCACCATAATTAATGCCAGACATACTAGTAAAGACACCATTAAGAGTGCCTGATAGATCATCTGTGGTGTCTACAGATATCAGAGTAACATCATGTAGATTAATTTTTGGCATCATAGATCACCATCGTAAATGTTTGATTTCTTTTTGTACTCATCCCATTCTACCCTACATTCGTCTGGTGTAAAGAGTTTTCCTTCTCGATCCATATAAAATGTTGGATAACTATAAATGCTACATCCCAAACTCCACCAACCTTTTGAAAGGTTGTGATGGAACCAGTACTTAGGTGCGATACACATCTCTAGATTCTTTGATGTCCAAAGAGGAAAACAGGAGAAAGTGGATGTGGTGCAAATAACATTCCTTGCATTCTTAACAGCAACATAATCCCATGCCACATCAACATGATATGCTGGAATATCGGGAAGCATATTTCTAGCAGCCTCAACATCATCAGTTACAATACAATATTCCATATTTGGATTATATTGTGACATATGCTCCATTGCATTTATCCAATATGATCTAGGGACATATGCACCAGCATTGCCAATCATATCTCCACCACGAAAATTCAGAACACAGATGTTCTTTCCATTTGTATCACTATGTTCGTACATGACACGAACTTTTAACCACTCCTTAACCAAATTAATCTCATCATAGAAGTAATCTTCAGATTGAAAATTACCATAGATTATATGATTGTTAGGAATAGATAATAAACCCCTATCAGTTAAACGGATATCAGTATGCAACCATTTGTCAGTATGTAATGCGTGTCTGTATTCACTATATCTAACAAGATTATCAGGAACCTCTTTACCATAATCAAGGTTCATAAAATAAAAACCTTTTTGATTAACCCTAGAGTCTCCTGCACTCTGAAGTCCTTTAATACCAAAATCATAACCCAGTCTACGGGCTAAAACTCTAGTTGTTACATATGCAAATAGTTGATTTCCAAGTCCTTGTCCATGCAAAAATTCAGTTGCTAACATATTCAGATGCCACTTTGCTGATATAATCAATCATCTTATTGGTGATTGTAGGCGAACATCCAAGGAAGAACACTAAGTCCAACACTTGGTTCGCGTTTGGATATTTATTCGCGTCATCAAGATGTGAATATCCAGGATGAAGTAAAATATTTCCAGCAAAATAGTTTCTAGTTTGAATTTTATTATTTTCAAAATGTTTGACAAGAGAGTGCTTTAATTTTTTATTATTACACAGAATAGGCACACCAAACCAACTTGTCTCTGCAATTGATTTTTCATTTATGACACGAATTCCAGGGATTTTTTCTAGAATTTGATGAATTTTCCATTTATTATTGCGGCGTTTATTATGGATATCTTCAAACTTTAAGAGTTGAACCGAACCAACTGCTCCCTGAAGATCAAGAGGTTTTAGATTATAACCCATATTCCCAAAGACATACTTATGATCTACAATATCTGGATAATTTTCTAACCACTTATCAAATCGTCGTCCACATACACCATTTGATAAAAGATTCTGTTGTCCTACACAATAACAACCTCGCCCCCACCACGCAAAACTACGTGCCAGATCAATGATTGCCTTGTTATCAGAGGAAACCATACCACCTTCAATAGTGCAAATATGATGGGCAGGATAAAAAGAACACGATGCAGCTACAGCACGTTCAGTAAGATATTTGCCGTCATACTTACTACCTAGACTATCACAATTATCTGCAATAAGTTCAATTTTATATTTGTCTAAGATATCATAAAGTTTATTCATATCATAAGGGTTACCTAAAACTGGTGATGAGATTACAGCTACAGTCCTATCACCAATCTTTGCCTCAACCTCTTTAAGATTCCAGTTAAGATCATGCCAATCAATATCAACAAACACAGGTTTAAGTCCTGCTTGTACAATGGGTGCAACAGTTGTTGCAAACCCACAAGCACATACAATAACTTCGTCACCGTCTGCCCAATTAAAATATTTTTTCAGTGCAGCAATCATTACAAGATTAGCAGAACTACCAGAGTTCACCATCACTGATTGTTTATAACCAAATTTCTTTGAGAATTCGTGTTCAAACTTGTTTACTTTTTCACCAGAGGATAACCACTTACCCTTCATAACAGCATAAATTAATTCTCTCGCCTCATCATCATCCCAGTAAGGTCCAGAATAGTAAACGGGTTTACCTTCTTCCCAATTTTTATTAGCCATAAAAGGAAAGATATCCTCATCCATCTCCTTTGCTGACTCAATAAAGGTATCAATCAGTTGGTACATAGTTCTCTGATAATTTCAGTTTGAGATATTTGTGGTTGAAATCCAAGTTTCCTCAATTTTGAGGAGTCAAGAAACATATCTTGAGTAATTGCTTTCTTTGTCAGAATTTTAGATTCTGAATTTAAGAAATGCTTTGCTATTCTAATTATATCACCAAGAGTTGTCTGCTGTCCACTTCCAATATTGTAGATGGTATTATATTCCCCTTCATTAATAACTCTATTGATACCTCTACATACATCATCAACATGCATAATATCTTTAATAATTTCACCATTATTATATAAAGTGATGTTATTATTCTTTTTAAGTTCTTCAATTAAATAATGAATTGCATTTTTCTTTGGAGATGCCTTTGGATCAATTCCACCAACGACATTGGGCATTCGCATTATTCTATACTTTACTTTATATGTTCTACAAAAGTCAATCAGCAAATCCTCAGCACACTTTTTAGTAATTGAATAGAAACCTTTTGGGTTACAAATCGAATCTTCTTTTGCAGGAAGATCACAATCCCCGTAAACGAACCAAGAAGAAATAAAATTGATACAGATATCATCACTACGACAATGATCAAGCACTTCACAAAAAATACGGAGATTTGTTTCTACGTCTAATGTAATATTGTCATGGATATTACTATTGTCAATCGTAGAAATCAAATATAAAATCTCTTTAGATACAGGAGATCTTTGCTCTCTAGGAATAACATGCGTATCTTTTGGATACATCTGGCAATATCTACCACCAATATATCCTGCACCATAGACGCTTAACATTCTTGCAAATCCTCTGTCCACATCATATAAAGAAGTCTCTCAATCAAATATGACTCCCCAGAAGTGCTTTGAAACTCCTCAGGTGGTTCGTATGAGACATAGAACTGCAGTTTTTCATAGAACTCTTTACTAAATTTAAGAATATTTGCTCTGGGAACAACATAATTTCCCCCAGGTGCGAACCTATTATAAGGAAAATTTGGTGGATCTATAAACAGTTTATTCAACATTTGAGGGAATGTCGCAAAATGTCTAGTGTAAACTGTCTGATTGCTAACAGCCTCCCATGTTGGTTGAATAAATCCACCACCATTACAAACTAAGACAGTGGAATCATGGAAGCGTTCAATAGGAAGAAAATACTCTGCACTTAGGGCACGATAGAATCTATCATGAGTTGTATAATACTCAGCACCACCCCTATCTTCAGGACGCTGAAACATATTACCCTTGATAAAGATGCAGACATCAGGGAGATTTTCATAATGCTCTACAATATAACGCATAATGTCGTAGATATTCTCACCAACATTAGGTGATCTAATGTTTTTACCCAGGTGACTCCAGTCCTTTACCTCATCGCTTCTATCATAGATGATGGTGTTGTCAGGAGAAAACCCATAATCGTAAGTGGTGTTTAACCACTCTAAGTCAGAATTGTGATTTGATACTACTAAGGTTTTTTCCATTTTTCAAAAAAATTATTAAGATCAAGAGAACTAAGATCAACATTTTGAGCGTCAAGAAAAAGTTGATTGTTGTCCAATAAAAGTTGTTCAGTCACTTCAGAGTAATCATTTACCCAAAGAACTTGATATGGTGCATATAATTCTTCAAGATAAGGATTCCTCTTCATCACAGGAACTCTACCCATGTAAACTGTTTCCCAGTTTCTATGACAATCAATAGCGTTTCCTCTAGGACATAAGACAAACTTACACCGCCACATCCTATCAAGATAAGTTTCAAAATTAACTCTCTCCGTCTCCACAGTTGCCCATGGGTTATCAAGAAACTTTTTAGTTAATCCAGTTCTCTCTTCATGAGAGTTTTCATTAATACCAACATACAACAATCTAAACGCTGTAGGCATTTTTTCTTTAGTCATGTATGACTTAAGAACCTGAATCCTATCATCATTGTAAGACATGAGTCTCTGAACTCCATAGGGAGCCGGAATTACTTTGTCTCCCCATACCATGGAATTAGCAGCACAGATACGTAGAACATTATCAGGTATAGAATCAAAGACATACTCATCAAGAGGAGTGTCCTCCAAATTTGTAAAGATGATAAAGTTCATTTCTGGAAATTCGCCACATAATTTAAGGAGATCACTATTCTCCATCATGGCATTTACAACTGATTTATCACTCTCCTTTACTTCAACTATATCTCTTTTATATAAACGAATATTATCAATAAAGAGAGTCATATAATCTCTACTTTTCTTTATTTCAAATACTTTGGAAGCAAACTCAACGTTTATAAAATTTGCATCCTTCATAAAGTGTGTGTGAATGTTGCTCCACTGTCCAGCTTGATCACCAAATGAGTAATCACAAAGTCTAGACAGTGCTACACCTTCAATTAGTTCCATGGTTTAATAAATTCTGCGTACTTTTCCTGGTTATTTTGAATATATTCTGGATAACTGTCGTCGATAGGGACTGCTTCATATGTCATTCCTCTACCGATAGGATCGAGTCCTTGTTCTATCTTTTCTTCTGCGTTGTCAGTGTTAGATGCGATATTGTTCTCTGTGTGTTCATAGGAAGCAAGTTTCAGTTTAAAGTTTTCAGCGTTTCCTAAGAAACTGAAGTGCCAACCACCATTAGTAATCTTATAAGCATTAGCATGATCTTGCCGATGCTGATCAATAGTGGTTCCTTTCAGGTGTTTCCAAGTACAAAGTCTCGTTCCCATCCAGTCACATTGATATAAGAAGTTTAGTTTAAAGTAATAAGCATTGCAAATAGTTGTGTAATGTTTACTAGGATCAAACCAGAATAGATCCTCAAGAACAAGTGGGTTGATAATTTCATCAGCATCACTAGTCATCACGATGTCACCATCTTCAGCACCAGCTTTCTCAATGCCAAAACAACTAGCATTACGATTATAGACAGCACGTTGGAAACGGATAGGAAGATCAATAAAACGTTGTCCATATGGATCAAGTTCACCATAACCAATATGAAACTTACTCTTCTCCATCATATTAGAGAAGTCATTTGGAATTTCTTCTGTAATATTGTGAACAATCTTATCACTCCACTTAGCAAATTTATCTTTATTCTCCTCATAATACAATGGTTTTTCATTACCACTGACAGTATAAGGAGATTCTGTAAGAACAAACTTGTCTACAACGTCTCCTAAGATGTTGAGACGCATCTCAAGCAACTCAAGTTCGTTGAAAAAAATAAACGAATCAAAAACTTTCATGTTCATCCCTTAATGTAAAATGCATCACCCCAGTCGCCATGCCATGCTTCGGCAACTTTTACAAGGTTGTATTGTGCCAAGAATTCGGTGAGTTCTTCAATCATAGCACACTTTTTATAAACCTCAGCACGATTAACCTCAGTCATAACATACTCGATCTTCTCAAGTGTGGTAGTTCCGCCCTTCAGAACCTCTAATTCATACCCCTGAACGTCCATATTCAGGAAGTTATACGGATGATCTGAAGGAATTTCTTCATCCATTTTAGAAACATCAACCATAAACTTCTCACTAAACACAATGTCAGGATAGTCTACAACTAATCCAGGTTCTAATAGTGATCCAGTAAGTCCAGTTGGATCAGAGGTAATTTCAGCTTCACCAATGAAATTTCCTAGAGCACAATTTACAAACTTACCAGGTAAACCAATACGCTCTGCTTTTTCTACAAGTTGATCATAGCAATGCTTTTGTGGTTCAAAAATAATTAAGTTTTCTACACCACGATATTCTTCAAGTTCATCACCAATATGTCCACCAACATGGATAACACCCGTGATGTTTACGTTGTGTTCTTGCTTGAGTCGATTAAAGTCTAATAACATCAGTTTAAAACAATTTTACTAAATTCCACATCATCAATCATAAAAGGTACACATCTATCTTCAGATATGATTAAAGGATCAATCCACCAATCTTCATATGGATTACCTTCATTATTTACATTTTTTGCAATTCTTTTATATCCCAAACTACATAGAATTTCCCATTGCTCTTTCTGAACTGCATGTCCACCAGCATATAGATCTGTCTCAAAGGTAATTATAGAAAATCTGTAGTCGTCAAGAGGTAACTTTTTTAAACATGCAAGAGTAACCTCAGGAGGATCACAATCTAATTGCAAATAATCAATTTGTTTTGGGTAGTTCCTCTCTTCAAATAAAAACTTATAGTCAAATTCTGTAGCATCGGCACATATGCATTTGTTTCTCCTAATAGTATTAAAGTAATCAACTTTAATTGGATCAATCTCAAAAGAAACACCCATCCAATCATACATTGATTCAAGTAACCAAGTGTTATTGATTACTCTTGGGCGATCTGCTCCAACCTCTACATAAACTCCATTCGTCTTTCCATCTAATACAGAAAGAACAAACATGTCTTGCATTGATTGAGAATGGTTTTCAATAACATCCTCAGATCCAGAAAATTTATACTTTAATCGATCATGTTTATCGGCAAAATACCTTTCAGATCCTGTGGGATACTGCCCCTCTAGTACTTCTAAATCAGTCATTTCCAATAATCATAAATGTCTTTTGTGACTTCGTATTCCATACTCTTAACTTTACGATTTGGTTGCTTCATTGCCCAAATGAACATACTCTCAATTAACTCTGCAAGATTTGTTTGATCTTTAAAGTTCAACATTGATTTTGCTTTTGTGTGATCACAGAAAGCATGTTTAGCTTCATGGCGTGGTTCTCCATACTCAATAGGAACATCATAACCATATTTGAAAGCGACAGTCTGAACTGTTAGTGCGACTTCATTAAGAGAAAAATATTTATCAGCACCAATATTGAATGTCTCACCATCAAAATCCGTCAGAAGTTTATCAAATGGTTCCATGTAATATTTGATATCAGAAAACGCACGAGTTTGTTCTCCATCACCATATACAAGAATGGGTTGTCCGTTAAGTGCTTTACGAATAAAGATTCCAATCACATTGCGATATCTATCCCAGATGTTTTGATATACTCCCAAAACATTATGAGGACGAACAATATTATATCGAAGTCCAAACTGTTCATGAGCGAGTTTTAAATCACACTCTACCGCATATTTTGCCACACCATATGGATCAATAGGTTGTGGACGTTTATCTTCGGTAAAGGGTGGTTCTTGATCACCATAGACTGCCATACTAGAAGTAAATATGACTTTCGTTCCGTAGGTGATACACTCATTGATTAGATTAGCGGAAACAATAAGGTTATTACGATAATTAAAATTACGAATAAAAGGAGATAGTCCTTCAGCTGCATACGCCGCAAAATGAATGAGAACATCAGGTTGATGTTCTTTAAAAAGTTCAACAACTTTTTTTCTTTTTTCTAGGTTTAATTTTACGAAACTAAATTTCTCCCCTTTAGGCACAAACGCTTTGTACCCTCCAGAGAGATCATCAATACCTATTACTTCATGCCCAGAGGCAAGGAGGTGTCGAGCATAGTTTGCTCCAAGCAAACCAGCACAACCTGTAACGAAGATTTTCATCTATAATCTAGAATAAACTGTCTTTGCTCTTCAGTGTTCGCCCAACTGCACGGAATGACTGGAATATAATCCTCACCCAGTTCCATAACATGAACTTCAACATCTGTGTTGAATAGCATAGTATAATTTAGGTGTTCAGTCAACAGCAAATCTGTAGTGAATAGATTTTCTATCTTACTGGAACATAAAGATGCTGCTATTGCAAATGTACCAACACCAGAAAGTGCAAGATTTTTTGCACTCATCAATGTTGCAAAGTCCTCAGCAACAGAGGAAGATTGAATCTGAACCTTATCAATTTTTTTTAACTCATGAACGATTGGGTTCTTATCATCAGGTTCTGTAATGAGGATACACTTATCAAAACTCTCAATTAAATTTAAATAAAAAATTAGAGGATTGGGAACATAGTTAGTCGGTGGATCAAAGATACGATGATAATTATCACCACTCCTTAAATGCATGACAATAGTATCTTCACCTATCACTTCTTTTTCAGGAAGTTTTAGATTTGGTGCGATATGATTTTTACAAATACGACGCATGTTTTTGTAAATAAAATCTACCTCTACACCCGTTTCATTACTGCCTTCATGAATACCTTTCTCACAATGAATCAAAGGTTCCCATGAATAATACCTTCCCTTTCCTGCCCACTGCGAAGTGTGAGACATTTCTTGAAAATCAACTTTAAAATTGCTGATAATATCATGATCAAGTTTCTGTCTAAAGACAGACTTATAACCTTCAGCAGCCATTAAGCAGTTAGCAACCTGTTGGATGTTATTACCTAACCTGCCACTCCAATGTGATACTTCAAATGTCATGGATTAAGAACTAATTCATTTTCAATGTTGGTAATGTCTTGTTGCCAATCAACAAAGTTAGGATTCTCTGGATTAAAGTGAAGATCATTCAACCAATTACGAATCTCAAAAACTTGTTTCCAATCAACATTTTTCTTAAATTCATTGATGGAATCAAGATTTTTAATTTGAACAAAAGTCATACCATGACTTGGTTTATAATGATCTATTTTGATATTTTCATCCTCGTAGTCACCCAATTCACGAACGCTACTAGACAGTCCAAAGAAATCTGTAACTGCTACGTCAGGACGCTTCCATAATTTACCACCAATGGTATCACCATAAGTATCTTCTTGTACCGGGTTATCTTCACCACCCGAACCTATCCAATGAGAATCATGGAAAATAAAATATCCACCTTCTTTAATGTGATTGATCCAATAATACATTTCGGCAAGGACTTGCTCACGAGTATGAATTGTATCAACAAAGATGATATCAAAAGGATCTTCGTCCCAGTTTTTACCAAGAGTTACACTATCTGCTTGATAGCAAATATAATTTTCTTCAACGAAACGAGCACCATTACGTTGAAAACCATCAAACATCAAGTCACAACCACATACTTGATTATTGTTTTCATTTGCATCGATAGACATAATCGCTGATGATGCGCCAAGACGCACACCAAGATCCAAAAATCTTGCATTCTTAAATGTCTTTACCAATTCTGCAAGAGCCCAGGCATTGACACCAAGATCACAATGAGGTTCATTAATAAAGTTTCTAATTTCGGAAAGATTAGTAGCCATAGTTCTTTTTCATTTCATTAAATACTTTTCTGATACCCACATCAATAGTGGTTTTAGGAATCCACCAGTCAAGAATATAAGTGTCTGGTGAGTTTCTCTTATCCATCTGAACACTATCTTTAGCAAGTCCAGACTTAATGACTACGTCATGATTTCCAATCAATCCAAAGCATCCTTGAATAATGTTAGCGATTTCTCTAACAGTACTAGAATTAAATGACGTAATATGGAGAGGATCTTCTGGTTTGAAGTCCGTATAGTTATCCATGATTGTTTCTAGTGCCTCACAACAGTCCTCAGCATAGAGAAACTGACGTTCTTCAGTGCCATCAGTCAACATCTCAAATTTAGTTTCTTCAAATCCTTTACGGATGAAATCAGTAATGACATGTGCTTTGTCCATGTCTTTCTCAATACCGTAAACATTCCAGAACTTAACTGTAAGTCCTTTCAATGTTGAGGTATAGAGTTCACCAACTCTCTTAAGAACACCGTAAGGAGAGTAACTCATGTTACTCATTTGAGAAGAAGCAAAGACAAAACGTTTATGATGCTTCTCAAGCATCGTAAATACGTTTGCCATCATACGAGTATTGTTATTAACAAAATCAAACGTATGCTGATACTTCTTTAGGTATCTAGATCCACCAACATCAAACGCTAAGACGAATACAAAGTCAGAGCGTTTAATTTGCAACTCAACAAACTCATTTGGAATGACAGTCAAGTTATGGCTAGATCCCAACTCTTTATCAATCTCAATGACTTCATGTCCCTTATCACGAAGATGACTCGAAAGATAAGCACCTATCTGTCCACTTGAACCCAATACTGTAATAATCATCGTGAGGACACCTGCTTAGCAATCCAATTATAAGTCAAACGAATTCCTTCTTCAAGTGTCTGAGAGTAATCCCATCCAAGTTTCTCACGAATCAAATCGTTATTTGAGTTTCTTCCACGAACACCAAGAGGTCCATCAATATGATCTTTAGTAACTTTTTTACCCGCAACGCGAGCAGCAGTATCTACAAGTTGATTGATGGTAACCATCTCTTCAGAACCAATATTAACAGGACCCATGAAGTCACTATCCATCAGTCGTCGAGTTGCTTCAATGCATTCATTAATGAACAGGAAGGAACGAGTCTGTAAGCCATCTCCCCACACTTCGATGGATCCGCCGAGTGGTGATAATTCAGCGACTTTACGGCAGATTGCAGCTGGAGCTTTCTCCTTTCCACCGTCCCAGGTTCCCTCGGGTCCAAAGATGTTATGGTAACGAGCGACACGAACAGGAATACCATAGTTCCTGTTGTAAGCAAAGTAGAGACGCTCACTAAAGAGTTTCTCCCATCCGTATTCGGAGTCTGGTGCTGCGGGGTATGCTGATTCTTCACGACAGTCTGGGTTATCAGGATCTAGTTGATTATGTTCGGGGTACATGCAAGCAGAAGAACTGTAGAAGATCTTGGTTGGTTGCAACCAAAGAGGTCTATTTGCTTCTGTCCACTCTTTTACTTCACCATTAAAAGTCTCATTCAGTTTACGAACTTCTTCAAGCACATTTAGATTAACAGAGCAGGAGTTATGCATGACATCAGCATCGTGATCACCACTAAAGATGTAACCTGCACCTCCCATATCAGCAGCAAACTGATAGATCTCGTTAAAAGGTTGGATATATTGATACGGAACAGAGTTATAGAAGTTCCCCTGATATCCTTTGAATTGAATGACACGACGAACAAATTCTACATCACGCAAGTCACCTTGCACAAACTCATTTGCCCTAGTTGATGAAAATTCTGGTTGCTTAAGATCGACTCCACGAACCCAGTACCCTTCTTCGCGGAGTCGTTTTACCATATGACTTCCAATGAAACCACCAGCACCCAGAACCAGTGCTGTTTTCTTATATTCAGACATGATGAATAGTTTTTACTTAGTAATTATATCAGACGTAGTAGTCACCGCCAAGTTTGTAGGAAACTTTTTCTACAAGTTTTTGAAATCTTGCTTCAAGTGCAGCAAATTTCTCAGGATCTACTCCACCTCCACCATTATCACTTTTATCATGTGTATGTGATTCAAGTGCCTGGAGTCTTGCTTCCACTTCGACATCATATTTTGACATCGCTGCACCACTTACAGATTTTGCTGCCGTTCCTTTTGTTGACATAGTTGGTAAAGAATTCTATATGACTATTTAGATACAACGTCTTTGACGTAACAAGGTTTACCTGTCAACCACTTAGGATACTCTGCATCTTCCATTGCTAGAAGGCATTGTGCCTGGTTGTCGAACAGGTAAACATCAAACCATTTTCGATTGTAGTAGTCTTGTTCCTGCAAGCGATAGTCTGGCATTCCATTTTCTAGAATACCTTTTTCAATAAAACGGAAAGCAGCACGTTCAAAAAGAACTTTGATCTTGGAAGTAGGCATTGATTTTTTTGATTAGGGATTCAGAAGATCCATCTAGTGGTTCAATTTTATCAAGAGGAACACCAGCGTCAACCAGTGTTTCGCGATAGAAATATTCTGCTGTTTCTTGCTCAGTCCATGCCATTACACTACCTCTACAGATTCAAGATCGACAGAGATTTGTTCCATCAAGATATCATAATCATCGAGTGCATCACCCGAAAAAACAACACCAATACTTTCATAAAACTTTCGAACTTTTTTGAAAAGTTTTGGATTCTTTACATCGAGAAAGATTTCTCCATTTGCTGCACTGCGGAGAGTCTGTACGTCCTTCTTGAATTTGCTAGTCAGTGTCATTGTCTTGTGTGTTGACGATTCAATTATAACTGACTTATGTATGTTTGTCAATAGGGGCTGCGAGGATCGAACTCGCCTTAGGCAAATTATGAGTTTGCTGCATTCACCAGATTGCTAAGCCCCCTGGTAGGACTGCTGGGAATTGAACCCAGTTGACTCCGTTATAAGCAGAGCGCATTAACCAATATGCGACAGTCCCTTAAACTCTTCCAACTAAAGAAAGAACTCCATGGGAATAAAATGCCAAAAGGATTCCACCTAGGATGGCACTTATAATTGTAGCAGTTTTATTGTGTTTGTCAATTGCTTTGTCAATCATTTCCTGGCACTGCTTTTCAGTTACATAGTGCTCAGGTATGATTTCATCCATCCTGTGAGACATTTGGAAGATATTTCATTGGATCTGGTTGCCCTCCTACTATAGCACAAGCTCGCTTATAATAGTAGTTGTCTGTTGTGCCGTTTTCCTCAAAAGTCTCTTTGATGATTGCCCAATTGGCAGTTTCGTCTGGATGCATGATGGTAGAAAGAATGCCTACATTAATATTTAACGAACATCAAAGTCCAATTTACGTACTTTTCTCTTTTTACGTTCTTCTTGAAAGGCTAAGTCCTGATTTGATAACACTGACTTATTTTTTTGTAAAGAATCATTGTCAATCATTAAGATTTTAGATAAGTCTCTTGCAGAAACTTTATCTCCCTTAACACTCATCATGTTAGAACAACTACAGACTTGTGTCTTGTTGCTACTGACAATTTCTTTGTTACATTCTTTGCATCTTACGATAATCATTTGACATACATTGAATTCGACATGGGCGAAGAGGGGATCGAACCCCCGACAATCTCCGTGTAAAGGAGGTGCTCTACCTCTGAGCTATTCGCCCGGTTCTTCCTAATCTACGGAAGCATCATATATCGATCTAATCTCTCAATAACTACACTATCATTACTTTCTAAAAAGAAATCTTTTAGTTCATCCCATTCAATAACATAATAATTACTTTTTTTTATTCCGTTAGTTAACAGTTTATGTATTCTATGTCTGCCATCAACCATTCGATATTTATTATCGTAAGGGTTGGGTCCATTTGTAATAATGCCAGGGCATCGCATATCACATAAGTCATACCTTTCTGTTACCCAAGGTTCTGGAAAAACATGTTTATCTCTCCATCCAATAGACTTTAATAAAACGGGTTTCAATCTTTCTTTCGTTAAAAGATGAAGAATATCTTCTAAAAAAAGATAATGAATTTTTTCTAAATCTTCAGTAATACACCAATTACCACTGCCCCATCGATAATTTTTTGATCTGTGGTATGTACAATACCATAGATTTTCTTCCATAATCAATGTTGCAGAGTAATTGGAACTCCTCCACCTGGACTCGAACCAGGGACAGGGTGATTAACAGTCACCTGCTCTACCAACTGAGCTATAGAGGATTATCATACTCTTTTTTTGTTTTGAAGTAGAGTTTATAATATCTCTTCTTCATTTCATTGAGAGTATCCATATCATCTTGAAACCCCATATATTTACACATTTGGGATGATCCTTCCAATTCACTAATCAATCTTAGTATGTTGACAGGATGACTTTCAAGTCCTCCAAAATCATGTTCAGACATAATACATTTGGAGGGAAGCGGGATATCGGATTCGAACCGACGACATTCAGCTTGGAAGGCTGACGTTCTACCACTGAACTAATCCCGCAAAAATACCGTTGTTGGTGATCAGTCAACAACGGGGCACCAAGGGGATCCCACCCTTTCCCACACGGGTTTATTCCGATTCTTTTTTCTCTCGGAGATGTGAGCACGGAAGTAGTTTGCCAATTCCGTTAGCGTCTCAGGTAGGATTCGAACCTACGACCGACTGCTTAGAAGGCAGTTGCTCTATTCCACTGAGCTACTGAAACAAAAATAAAGTCAAATTTCAGATTCTTCTGTTTGATCTTCAAGTACAAGGTAATCCATTCCATCCATTTTGTCAAGATCGAACCATTCATACCATTCATCTATCAAAGCAAGTTTGTCATAGACTTGCCCTGCATTATCAACATCGGACATGTTATCAATACGTTTGATTGCCCAATCACGAGCTTGCATCACTGGATCCATAGTAATTTTTTCTAAAGTATCTGCTGAGGATGTTACTATTGTAGAACTTTGGGGTTCCGTTGTCAAGGGATTCGGTAAGGACTCCGTTGATAAAAAGTTGTCTTGTTTCTTCGTAGTTAGTTTTGCCAGATGTTTTATGTAATGTAAGGATGTTGCGACTAAAATTTTGTCTACCAATCCGTTCAATGTCTTCTTTAAGTTCTGGACAAGAGCCATAGTATTTTTTCCAATCAGATTCGGATTTTACTTTTCGTTTCTTTCCTTTGGGCGTTCTGTGCTGCCAAAAATACTTTCTCCCAATGTATTGTCGTTGGTTTGTGAGATTGGTAATGTTATAAACAAAACCGTAGTTGTCCCGAATAAGGCTACCATCAAAGGGAACACCCAAATAGATCCATGGATTCTCATAATCAATATCGATACTCATCAATAATGTTTAATACCTTATCGAGATATTTATGTGCCATATCTCGATCCCCCTGCCATATAGTAGCAGGTTCTTCGTATACATCATTTTTTAATTGAAGTACACGATTTTTCAACTCTTCCTTTTTCAATTCATTCTTAGGCATAATTATACAAAAAGTCGTTTCCCCTATTTAAGCACACATCAGAGTTGGAATCCACTGAATGTGTCCTTTTTCACATCTTGCTTGATTCCACCAACCACATAGGACTCCACCTCAGTCTCCTGTGGTGCCACCTGAAGTCCCTTAGAGGAGATCCAATGCTGTGTCCATGGCAGAGGGTTGTTACTGGCTGGGATGTCATACTGACGCTCCAAACCTACAGCCACAAGACGACGATTAGCGATCCACTCAACATACTGCTGAAGAAGTTTATCATTCAATCCAATCATTGATCCATCTTTGAACAAGTAATCTGCCCATCTTTTCTCTTCATTAACAGCACGATCAAAGGCTTTGTATGTCCACTCCTTTTCTTCCTTCATGATCTGTTTCATTTCAGGATCATCACCCTGTTTCCATTTGTTCAAAATGTTTTGGGTGATGGCAAGGTGTTGGTTCTCGTCTCTTGCAATAAGGGAGATGATCTTAGCGGATCCCTCCATAAGTTTGAGCTCACCGAAGGCGAAACTACAAGCAAAAGAAACATAAAAACGAATACCTTCCAGTATGTTGACATTAGCAACTGCTCTGTAAAGTTTGCGTTTCACATCTTTAATTTCCCATTGTGAGGATGGAGAAGTTCTAAAGTCTTCCCTCCACATGTTGCCATTACCCCATGTCTGAGCACTATTGATGAAATCATCATATGCCTCTGTAACGCTGCTAGCACGTTCTAGGATGCGAGGATCAGTAACAATCTTATCAAATACCTCTGAAGGATCTGCATAGATGTTCTTAATGATGTATGTGTAGGAGCGACTATGGATCATTTCCATGAATCCCCATACCTCCATACATGCTTCTAGTTCAGGTAAGGAACAGTAAGGAATGAATGCCATTCCAGGTCCACGACCTTGAATAGAGTCAAGCATGATCTGATACTTCAGATTAGAAGTATAGATGTGCTTCTGCTCTGGGCGAAGAGTCTGATAGTCACCACGATCCTTTTGTAAAGACACCTCCTCAGGACGCCAAAAGTATCCTAATTGTTGTGTAGTAAGTTTATCAAATATAGGATATTTGTATGAATCATATCTCTGAACACCCAATGGTTTACCAAAAAACATTGGTTGCTTTTTGGTATTTACTTGTTCGGTGTTAAAGACAGTCATGCCTTCAACTTTCTTTTCGTTGAGTTTAAAATCCATTAGTTTCCTACTTAATCCAATAGTCTGCTGCTACACATATTCTTTTTTTATTTGTCTTCCCAGGATCCCCCGGTAAATGGGGTAACATGGCGTGGTAGATAAACCACTCATTTATGATATAGGGCAGATCAAAAAAATCTTTCTTTTTAATATCGGGTTGATTAGAAAATCTGGTTGTTGTTGAACCCTCAGGAAGGGTTAAGTATAGTACACCAGACAACCGATAATAATCATACCTACCTCTGTCATAAGTATGATTGTGCCAGAAAGGACCGACTTTAGTTGTTCTACCTTGATTTTGCAAATCGATTTCAAAATCAGTCCAACTGACAGAAATCCATCCCCTTGCTTCATAATTCCCCTTCAAATTTAAATAATTTTGACAGGCATTAACAAAAGATTGTTCTAATTTTTTTACAACAGGTTTATCAAAGTCTCCTAAAAATAAAGGAAAGTGCGTATCATCAGGATCACCAAAGATAGAACACTGAAAACCAGGTCTAAATGGATCTCCCTTTGCATTTTCACTTAATTTAATTAGATCATTAATCTCTTCATCAATTAATCCCGAACTATACTGACGAATATTTAGTTTATCAAACCGCGCAGGATTCACATTCACCTTCATCAGCATTCTCTAGTTCTGATAACATAGTATTCAGTTTTTCTTTGTCATCCTCTACTTCATCAGACTTAAGATCGTTCGTGTTCTGGTAGTAAGAGGTTTTCCAACCGTACTTATATGTAGTCAAAAAGTCTTGTGCCATGACGGACACTGGTACTTCGTTGTCAGGATAATTCTCGGGGTTATAACTCCAATTGCCGCTGATTGCTTGATCGAAGAATTTTTGCATTACAGCAACAATATTAATATACCCACGATTATTGGGCATTTCCCACAGAAGTGTGTAATTATTCTTTAAAGATCCGTAGGACGGAACCACCTGTTTAAGCGGTCCCTTTTTGCTTTTTTTAATGGACAAATAGTCTCTAGGTGGCTCGATTCCATTTGTTGCGTTTGACACAACGGAACTGCTCTCTGATGGCATTTGAGCAGACAATGTTGAATGCCGTAGTCCGTGGGTGGAAATAGATGCGCGAAGAGTCTCCCAATCATGAACCAACTTTTCAGAAGAAATTTCATCTACATCTTTCTTATATGTATCAATAGGAAGAATACCGTCAGCATACTTTGTACGTCCAAAATATTCACAGTGTCCTTTTTCCTCAGCAAGTTTATTGGAGGACTTCAAAAGATAATATTGAAACGCTTCAGAAAGTCCATGAACAGCATCCCACGCCTCCTGAGAGTCATATACATACCCCAGTTTAGCAAGGTAATGTGCTAAACCAATAAAACCAATACCAAGAGATCTACGTGCCCTTGTAGCGATCTCTGCCGCCCTCACAGGGTACTTCTGATAGTCAATTAGTTCTTCAAGTCCACGTACAGCAAGATCACAAAGATTTTCAAGTTCTTCATCAGACTTTACTTTCCCAACATTGATAGCTGAGAGAATACAAAGTGCGATTTCACCATACTCATCATCAATATGATTAAGGGGATGGGTAGGTAAAGTGATCTCTTGACAAAGATTAGACATCTCAATCTTATCTTTAAAGGAAGAATGTGAGTTACAGTGATCAATATTCATGATGTAAATACGTCCAGTCTCTGCCCTCTCTTTCAGTAGATCTAAAATTAGTTCCTGTGCTCCGATAGTTTTCTTTGGAGTAAACTCATCTGATTCATAGCGTACATAGAGATCGTCAAATGTATCAGTACCAAAAGCATCATACAAACCTGGTACGTCGTGCGGTGAGAATAAGCTAATCTCCCCATCTGCAATGAAACGTTCGTAAAAAAGTTTTGAAAGTTGGATTGAGTAGTCAAGTTTCCTCACTCGATTGTCTTCTGTGCCTTTATTATTCTTAAGAACAAGAATGTCTTCTATTTCTTGGTGCCAGATTGGGAAGTGGACAGTTGCTGATCCACCTCGGATGCCATTTTGAGTGCAACATCTGACAGTGCTTTCAAATTTTTTGAGGAATGGTACAACACCTGTGTGCTGAACTTCTCCACCTCTGATTTTAGCGTTGATTCCACGGATGCGACCTGCGTTGATACCGATTCCCGCCCTTTGTGCAACGTATCTGCCGATAGCCATATCAGAAGTAAAGATGCTATCGAGGGTGTCATCAACATCAACAAGAACACAGCTAGCAAATTGTCGAAGTGGAGTTCGCACTCCTGCCATGATAGGTGTGGGAATGTTGATTTTGTGTTTGGAGATTGCGTCATAATACCTCTTGACGTAAGACATTCTGGTGTCTTTTGGATATTCTGCAAAAATAGTTAGAGCAATCATAATATACATGAACTGGGGAGTTTCATAAACTCCACCACCACTACGATCTTGAACAAGATACTTATCTACAACTTGACGCAATCCTGCGTAAGTGAACATAAAATCTCGATGGTGATCGATAAAGGAATTTGCTTTATCTATTTCTTCCTTTGAATATTTAACAAAAATCTCTTTGTCATAAACATCTTTGGAAGTACAATCCACAATATGCTTTTCAAGATGAGGAAGTTGTCTCATCTTTCCATACAATTGCTTTCTAACAGCAAACAGGAGTAACCTAGCAGCAACAAACTGATAGTTTGGATGATCAAGATCAATCAAATCACTTGCGGATCTAATCAAAATTTCTTGAATTTCATCAGTGGTAACACCATCATAAAATTGAATACCAGATTGCATCTCCACTTGACTTGCAGATACTCCAGCAAGACTTTGACATGCCTCTTCTACCATGAGATGCATTTTATCCAAATCAAGAGATTCAATTCTACCGTCTCTTTTTTTAACCTTGATGCCGTTGCTCATATTTTCTTCCAAGTGTTGAATTTAAGTTTAGCTTCTAAACCACTATAGGTGTTACATTCTACGATCTTTTGAACATCATGTCCAGCGATCACCATATCATTTATATCTTTTTCTTGAATGTATGATGGAAAGATAACTACGGAGTCGCCATTATCGATTGTGCGTCCAATCCGCCTGACGATTTCATTGTTCCTTGGTTCATTATCATAAATCCAAACACAGTTGCTAATCCCCCAACGATCAACATCAGCATCAGCTCCGCACATAGCAATCGAGTTGCGAATGAACGTGCTGTCAAAAGGTCCTTCTGTGATATAGACTGGAGCATCCTTTCTGATGTTATCGAGTCCGTAGATTTTTGGTGCGTCATCATTAATCATTACCGTGATATATTTAACCGTGCTTAATCCTAGAGATCTCCCCTGCAATCCAATTAAGTTCTTTTCATAATAAAGTGGAATTATTATCCTCTCTTCATCATGCTTTACACTATTAAAAGTTTGTTTAAGTGTATTTACAAATTTCTTAAAGTTTTCTGCATAGTAAAAATCATTTGAGTTGAGTTTTCTAGCAGTAAGATATCCGTCTGCACTGGGATTCTCCGATGCCTTTGGTAAATTTATCTTCTTCTTGAATTTAGGTGTTTCAAATTTAAATACTGGTTCGTCAACAACAAAGTTTTTGCCAGTATGTCCTTCTTTAAACTTCTCTAATGAATATTGTTTATGAATAACAGGATCAACATGTTTCAGAAAGTTGTTAAAAGACATTGAAGCACCACAATTATGGCACTTAAAGTTAGTGTTAACCTTTACTGAGTAAATATAACCCCGTGCTTTATTCTTATGCTTCTTTGAGTCACCACAAACAGGGCAACGAAAGTTGTAAAGATTTGGTTTTACTCTTTTGAATTTTTCTAAGCGTGCGGATATAAATCCAACATACTTAGAATCAATATGATCCATTCACAAAAGTAACTGCTGGTGCCACTATAGCACTATTGGTGGAGGATAACAAGGGTTTAAGAGTTTTGATTGCTTGTGGATTTGTTAGAACTAGAATTGCTCCCAGTGCTCCGATGCCAATCCAAAGTTTCCGTTCCAGTAATGATAATCGTTGAGTAACGATGTCATGATCGCTGTCCATTTTATCACGGAGTTTGTCGATTTTATCAAACAATACTTCGTCGATTTCTTCTTGCTTAGAAATTCTTTGTTCATGGACGGCTAACATCCTAGACACATTATTATTTACCTCAGCAATTTTTTCAATTGCAGAGTCTAACCTTGAAACTAGAGTTTCAAAGTTTTCCAACCTCGTTTCTAAGACAGCAACCTTTACTTCTTCTTCCATTATCTACGCCACGTTCTACGTGTACCGTATCTTCCTACAGGAGTAGGTTTTCTTTTTTTCTTTTTCAAATTTACAGGAGGATCATCGCCTGCCTCTGCAGTACCAGCGATCTTACCATCACCAACATTATTAGTAGGAGCACCTCCAGAGGCACCAGCACCCATCATCTCTCTAAAAAGATATAAAAATTTATCTACTGATTTACTGTTCATTGTGAAAGAAAATAAGTTTTTCCATACAATTTTCATCTATATTCAAATCATGAATATAGGTTTGTGGATAATCTGGTAATTTATCTAAAAACAATACAAATGTTTTAAGACAACCCCAAAGTTCCTGCTCATCAATTTTATAAAATAACATAGGAGTTGTTGCTTCACCAAAAATATTGTAAAGAACAATAAAATGATTTAAGAGAAGATGTGTCTTTAATTCACCAGTTGACTTATATCGTTTAAGCAACCGTTTAATATATTTAAAGTGATTCAAATCTTTATCAAAATCTTCTCTTGTTACAGCCTGAGGATTTTCATAATTTTTAATTGCAAAGAGGAGAAAATTCTCCGAATTCAACTCATTAAATAACATTACATCCTATCAGTTAGCGTTTTCAATATTGGGATAAGAAGGAACGTTACCGGTAGAGATGCCAGACATGGCAACCAGAACTTCACTCTTAACTCTAAGGTTACCCTCAGTGTCTATGTAGGTTGTAATACCAACCCATCCAGCACTAGTTTCATATACACCTCCAGCAGCGTCTTCTACTCCAGTTTTGCCTACACCATAGACATTTCTAGAGTATCCACCTTTTTGTCTCTTAACTTGGATAGCATCACCTGCGCTAATAGCAGCAGTGATATTACTTTCAAGCCCAATAGCGAAGTGATGATCAAACGCAAATACTTGATCAACAAAGGAGTCCAAAAGGAGAGTGCCATTGGTGGCAATGCCAGCCGTTAACACAGGATCGATGGTAAAGAACGTTGCACCAACACCAGTTACACCAAGGAGTTGATTACCATTAGAATTATGAATAAGACTGTCAGTATCTAAACCAGGAACTGTACCATTAACGAAAATTCTATCAGAACCGATGCCACTATTAAAGTTAGCGTGGAAGGTAGCAGTTCCTACACCAATGATTTTGATGTTATTTCCATCATTTACGATGAAGTCGCCAACCTTAACACCACCAGTTGATAAGAGAGTAGTTTTAACATCAAGAATAGATGCGCCTACACCTGTGGTTGCTGTTGCAGAGTTTGCTGTTTTAATAATTTCGTTAACAAGCGTTGGTGCGCCATCATTGATATTATCGTCCTCACTAAAGGAACGATCAAGAACGGTGGATTTAGGTGCCTGAGAAACCTGGAATGTGGTTCTTCCAATAGCAACACCATCAAGTCCCATAGTGGAACCAATAGTGAGAGATGTAGTACCGGCAACAGAGACAACAACAGCATCTCCCATATAAACGCCAGGTTTATCGATTACACCGAAACGGATAATGTCTCCTTCTTGAACTTCACCTGTCTCACCAAACTTTGTACCATTACCTTGATCTTCTAAGTTAGAACCGGTGACAATACCGGTTTGATAATCCAAGGTAACTCTACCTGTTGCAGTGATATTGTCTTTATTGCCCCAGAGTGCCATGTCTTAACTGCCGATAATTTATTTGCTATAAGATATTTATAATTTATTCTTCTCTCGATTTAATCGCCTTTGTTACAACTTCTAAGAGTTGATCATCCATATCAGTCTTGGTTAACTTAACTGCCTTAGCAAGAATAACAAGACAGATCTCAACCATTTTCTCACCGAGTTCTTCATTCTCAGGAATTTTATTAATAGCATCAGTAATAATTTTTGATGCCAAGGGAAGTAAAAATGCAAGCATGGTAAATCTCAATTACTAATACTATATATTCTCTAAAAACTCCTTAAGAGATTTCTTTTTAGGAAGTCCTTTATGCTTAGTTGATGCAAAGTCTTTCGCATCACTCTTCTTCATGGATGCTGCTGCTTGGGCAACCTCAGGAGAAGGGTTAGTCATGTCACCTTTCTTGGTGGCATAAACCATACCCATAAACCTTTGCTGTGCCTTTGATACGGCAGGCATTACTTCTTCTTGGTATCCATGATAGCACCCTGTCCATGCTTGGCACGGATGCTTGCCTTTACTTTCTCAAGTGCAGACATACCATCATAGGGTTTTTTCTTTCCACCACCCATAGCAACATTTTTAGTAGCACTCTTGTAACGGTTGTTGCCGTCAACACCACCACGTTCCATGCGACGATCTTTCAAGGAATCTTCAGTCTCTTCACCCATGCGTTTTGCAACGCCCAATGCTGCTTTTTTAATTCTACTCTTGATACCTGCTTTAGCAACTTTGGGTGCATCAGCAACTCTCTTCTTAGCAGTAGAGGCAGCACTCTTTACCTTGTCCTTTGCTGCATCGGCAGCGAAGGCAACATCAACTGCTGCGGTGGCAGCTTTCTTTTTAACATTACCAGCAACTTCTCCAGCCCTTCTCTTCATAAATTTAAGGCGTCCTTTAACTCTCTTCATCATTTCCGCTCTTTTATTCTTAGCATCTGCATCTTTAGATGTTTTTACAGCAGAATCATAGTAACTATCACTTACTTCATTAAGTTGTTCAGTTAGAGCAAACTCAATCGCCTCTTCAACATCATCATTTGAATATCCTTCACCAATTAATTCAAGATAAACACTTTCAACAATATCATCAAAATCTTCTTCTTTGATTGACTCAATCAGAGTGCCACCAATTTCTTGTATTGCTTCTCCAAGTTTAGGGTTGATGATTACTTTATTTTTTACTTTCTTCTCTTTAATTTTTTTACCACTTTCTTCATCATCCATTATTTCACGAAGATCATTCCTCCAACTGGAGTAACTTTCCTTCTTCATTTTATTTCTTTTTTCAATCTCTTTATTTTGTCTCATAATATCTTTGATGCTACCAGAGATACCAGTGAACCCATCCTTAGAAGGATCAGTCTGTTTCTTGGAGTCATCCTTATATCCACCAGCAGCGGCGGCAGCACGACGATTCTCATCTACCTGCTCAACTTCCTCATTCTTCACATCATTTCTATTATTCTTTTCAGCATCCTTGTTCAGTGCCTTGACAATCTTACCAGATTTTTTGCCTGCCTCAGTTCCTTCATCACCACCTTGTAGTGCTGTACGTGACAGGTTACCTGCCTTACGGAACATCTTGTTTCTCTTATCTCTTGAGAGTTCCTTGAAACCCTCTTCAACTTCAATCTCTTCCTTACGAGTTTTCATCGCTTTGGCAATTGCCTTACGACGTTTTAACAAATAATTATCTGATTTATCTTTGTCTCCATCATTATCAACATCACCATCTTCTTTACCTACAGGATCAAGTGCTTCCACTTTCATCTTTTCACGTTTAGCAGCAGCCTTCGCTAACAAACGTTCTTTAGCAGCTTTCTGTTCATCCTTAGGGATATTGAACATATCACGATCAGTTTTTAACTTCTCCTGAGGTGGTTCTACTTTGTAAGATTCACGCACAGTTTGTAAGTATACCTTTGAAATATCATCAAGGGGGTTCTTACCGATTCCATTAGGCATGGCTATCTACTACTTTTAGCTTTGTACTTATTTATGAACTTAAGAGAATTAGAATATCCGTTATATACTTTCCCACCAGGAGCAACATTTTTTGCTCCCTCTTGAGATCCTGGAGTTGCTGCAACAGCAGTTTTGTAATATCCACCAGTTCCAATAAGGGTGTTGGGTTTTCCAGGCAATCTCATTCTTCTATTCATAGACTTCTCAGTGTATTCCATTACATCACGAATCCAAGATTTAAACATATATTCTTGCTCAGTCACACAAATAAGATGATTTGTCCCTCTACGAATAATCTTACCAATCAATCCGGTATTAAGATTTTCAACAATGTCACCCATTTTGTAAATAAATCCATTTACATATTGTTCTCTTAATCCCCTTTGATCATACTTAGGAGCAATCTCCCACATTTCAGCAGTGACTTTTTGTTTCTTAATTTTCATTCCTGAACGAACTGCATCATATAGTGATTGTGTATCAGCATCAGCAACTGACTTAGGAACTCCTTTTTTAAATTCTTCATAGTCATCATCAATTACTGCTTTTCTCATCTTTGATGCAGACATTCCCTCCACACCATCAGCGTCAGAGTCTCTTGCTCCAGCAGAAACAACACGGATGTTATCAAAATTATACAACTCACCATTATACTTTGTAGCAAGACTTTCAAACTCTGATTGACGATCAGATCCAACAATGATATTTACATTTTTATATTCACCATCAGCAGTTTGAAGTACATTAAAAATAGATCGCATCTCGTCATCATTAATAATGTTCTCTTCAAAGTCAGGGAACATTTTTTTCATATAAGAAACTTTCATGTCAGCATCAAGAGGATTTTTCTTCGCGTCTTGTGTCCTAGATGGGTAAATTTTTAAATCTCCACCCTCAGATGTTCTCTTAGCCATCTGAAATAATTTTTCATGCCCTACGGTAGGAGGATTAAATCTACCAAAAGCAAGAGTGAGGGTATCACTATTTGCCTTTTTTTCACCACCAGTCTCCTCTTCACCACCTTTCTTTTTACTTTGTGGTTCTTTGTTCACAGACATTGTTTTTGTCTTGAGAACCGGAGTTACTTTCTTTGTATTTGGAGTTTGATCTGGATCTTTACCTGGTTTCTGATTTTTATTAAAGAATTTTAATTTACCATCTTCTGTTTTAGCAACAAACTCCCCAGAACGATTTAACCAACCGCCATGTCCGTCGCCCTTTAGTCCAAGTTTTCTCGCCTGTGTTGCAGCTTGTGATTCCGCTTCACTAAGGAACTGGAAGAAACTTTTCATTTATATATGATTTCCTATATCTTATTTAGCGTAAGTGAGTTTGCCTGTCTCAATCATAATTTTATCTACATATTGTCCCGATCCATCTTTATAGTTTCTTTTCTTAAATCTAAATTTAAAAATAAAATTATTACTATTAGATTCTCCTTTTGGCATTATTCTAATATCACCTGCCATTTTCTTTGCAACCAATTTAATTGGTTTCCCTTTATCTCCATATTTTCTATACGCTGCAAATTGTCCTGGTTGCATTTCTTTTACTTTACCACCAGAGGATTTTACATCAACAACCTGTGCCATATCATCTCCAAAGATCGCTTCCTCTATAAAATTAAAAGCTCTATCAGTAAATTTTGGATCATCACTATTAACTAAATTATCAGAAAGTAATTCAAATAATGCAGAAACATATTGAAGTTTCGCATCTCTTTTGGCAGCCTTAATATTTGCCAATAATGTATTTGCTTTTACTGCTGTTTTTCCTCTGGGAGAAATGACTGAATACATTGCTTCCAAACCTTTAATGACTCCAAGGTTGGCAACAGTTGATGAGTCGCTCTTGACAGAGATATTGATTTGATCTTTAATTAATTCTCGCCCATTAGCAAAAATAGTTACAATGATATCCGCTTTGACATTACCATCTGCTTGCTCTCCGGTTACTCCGTCAGCTAAAACATTATACCTTATGACATCAGTTTCTTTATTTAAAAGAAATTTTTTCTTTGCGATGATTAGTCTTCTAAAAAGAATAGATCCTCTAGACGCAATTAGATTATCTACTTTTTTTGCTAATTTTCCATAATCTCTTTTTTCTTCAACATACTTAGAATATTCATCACCAAATCCAGGATAAACTTCTGCAGGTTTGAGATAAACTTCCAATCCAACTTGAATGTAATCGGCAGGATTATCACCTCTCTGCTGAATAAAATATGGTTGCCCATTAGACATGTTAGGATTGAGATTACTATTACCAGGGGCAATTTCATATCCCAATGGATCATCTTGGGGGAACAATCTTTTGATACCAATTCTTGGTTTAATGTTCTCCAACAATACTGTTTCTTTTCTAAGTTTACTTATATTTGATTTTACTTTTTGCATGTTCTCCCCATCATCAGGGTCAGCAAAGATCATGGCAATATACATCGCCATGATCCCTTCGATTATACTACCTTCCTTTACACCAGTAGCCATTTTTTTAACTATTTAGAGTTTTACTCCAACAAAAGAATCACCAACAACTCTAGTATATTGTTCTAACGTACCATCTTGCTCACACTTAAGGTGCCAACGTGTCAATACAGTAACACCATCTTCGGTAGCACCAGTCATCATATGACGACCTTGCTTAGTCATTGACGAATACAATCCATACCTAGTTTTCCAAACATAAAAAACATCATCAATCAAGTTAGCACCTTCTGGTACTTCTATTCTGTCAGTTGCTGTCTGAATCATCTTCCTTCTTTTTATTAAATCCGAATGGACCTTCTTTTTCTTTTTGCTCTAGAGCAAGTTTTAACGCAAGTCCACCGACTGCTTCCATAACTTTAAGAACTTGTTCTGGTTTTGCATTTTCACCAAGTTCTTTAGATACGTACCAATACTTAGGCCAGAACGTTTCTCCAGCCTTTTGATAATCCTCAAGTGTTAGTAGTTTCATCTTTAGTGTCCTGTTGTTTTTCAAGTTCTACTTCAATTTCAGAGTCAAGTTTTAAAATTATTCCTCTCAATTCTCTGACACGTTCAGAAGGAAATTCGAAAGAGTCATCTTTAGTTTGAAGATACAAAGACTGCCTGAGTGCTGCTGCTTCACGCAGTCCTAATTTAATATTCATCTTCCAAACCTCTGATCCATTTTTAGTTTAATAAAATACATTCCCAATAACCAAACGGAGAAAAGAAATCCTTCTCCGTAACTCATAGTATTCCATGCATGAACTGCACTATCCATCAGACATCACCTTCCTTACGGTTTTCAGAATAATACGCATCAAAAGTTCCCTCAGGATATCTAGCAGAGAGTTTCTCAATATTCATATCAAGAATCTCATCAAAGTTGGTGTCCAATGCCATGAATGCTTGAGCAAGATACCAACAGATATCACCCAGTTCACGTTTCATATGAAAGACATTATCTTCACTATAAGGTTTACCCTGAAAAACAATCTTCTTTACAACTTCAGTAAACTCACCTGCTTCTGCAGATAACCCAAGAGCAGCAGTTAAGAGTTGAGTAGTATTAACTCCATTCGCTTCAAGTTCTGCCAATCGATTTGCCATGACTGCATAATCAAGACTTGGAGCACTGGTAGTTTGCTTAACAAATTCAGTGTAATTGTTCATAGTTTTCTTTTTTAATTGTTCGCGATAAAATTCTTTAGTCCACCCATCATTATAAGGTGAGTTTGCTTCAATTTTAAGTTGGAGTCTATCCATTATCCTTGATATTCGGGGGTGAATGGTTGTTGTTGATTTTCAGGGAGAGATTGTTGGGTTGATAGTTTTTGATCAGGAAACATCACGTCAAATTCTTCATCAGAAACTTCTTTCCAACTACCACCAACACCGCCGTCCATATTAACGACGATATCTTTACTGCTATAACCATCGGCTACTACAATACTATTTGTTGGAAAAGATTTAGAAGGACTCATATCTACTATATCACCGGGAAGGGGATTAAACATATAGTAATGTCCTTCCCATCTATTGTTTCTCATATTGAGAAGATTGACAGCATCTTTTTGACTACCACAATCAGCAATTTTTTCACCTCTGGGATTAAATACCGAATAGTAACCGTTCAAAACTTAAATCCCTCAAATGATTTTTTAGGTTTTTCATCATAATTATACTCTTCTTCTTGCCCACTGTCAACCACATCATTCTGCGCCGACTGTTCACAATCGTAAAGACGCATCTTAGAACGATCAATACCAACCATAAATCTCTTATTGACATTTGCATCATTATATCGATTCTTCAATTGCTTCACCATAATCTGTCCCAAGGATTCGAGTTCTTCAGTTGAAATAAGGGCAAACATAAGATCAGCAGTAGCAGGCAAGCCAAAGGACTCACTAGTATCAGTAAGCTCCACATCAGAGCTGCCATAACCAGAACGGGTAGTCTGGGTGGCAGATACGATAGGTACTTTCGCTTCGACAGCGAGTCCTCTAAGCTCTTCAGCAATCGCTTTAATATATGAATATGAATTGACATTGCTGTTTCCGCGATACCTGCTGGAAGCACATATATTAAGGTAATCAATGAAAATAATGTCAGGACGAAATGATTTCTTAATAGCGAGTTCATTAAGAAGTCCACGGAAATGTCCAGCATGAGCACTAGCAGTTGGATACTCTTTAATTATAAGAGTGCCTTGAGTCTTCTCAGCAAGTTTTGTTACCTTGCTTTCAAACATCTGTTTAGGTAGATCAGTTATCTCCTGGATGTTAACATTAAGAAGGTTAGCATCAATTCGCTCCGCAATTTTCTCCTCAGCCATTTCAAGCGTGATGTATAATACGTTTTTCCCTCCCAAGAGTGAGGAAGCTGCCATATGGCACATAAACAAACTTTTGCCGACACCAGTGCCAGCGAGAGCAATGTTAAGTGTTTTATTCGGCAAACCACCCTTCGTAATTTTATTAAAATAGTCAAGATCAAACGGGATCTTATCTTCCTTCCTATGATAAGATTCATATCTTGCCTCATAATCTTCAAGGTAATCATGTCCTACATGGCTGTCAAATGATACTGCTAAAGCATCTGATAAAATAGTTGGAATGGCATCTCTATTTTTCTTTTCATCATTACCATCAGCAATGTAAATAGATTCCATCAGTGCCAAATAGATAGCACGATCGCGACACCACTTTTCAGTAGTAGATATTAACCATTCAAACTCTGTAGGTGCTTCTTCTAATGAAGAAATGAGTTGGGTAATTTCTTTAAAATCACTATCAGTGATATCCTGACGCTTCTCTGTTTCGATACAAAGAATTTCTTTGGTAACTGGTTTATTGTATTGCTCTACAAACTTAAGAATCTCTTCGTATACAACCTTTTGACTACGATTCTCAAAGTAATCTGATTTTATAAACGGAATTACCTTACGGACATATTCCTCATTATGAAGTAAGTTTCTAAGAACTAAAAATTCAACATTATCCATAACTGAATTCTTCACTAGCAATTTGATCCAGTTTTTCCATTATCTCTGGGGTAAAATATTGTTCTGGATCTTTGTAAATTGCCTTAGCATAGACTTTCTTGCCATCCATTTCATAGCGTCCAGCCACATTCTTCCAAAGTCCACCGAGTTCTCCAAGTTCCAGCAAACCATAATACTTATCAAGTCCACGCTCATCATAGAAAAGACGAACAGTAACATCTTTATTTTCTTTACTTAAACGCGACTTAGCAGTCTTAGCCTTGATAAGATTTCCAACGACTTCCGTTCCATCCTTTTCTTTCTTTTTACTGAGATAGATGATTGTAGATGCAGCATACTTGAGTCCACTACCTCCACCCATTTCTTTCGTAGGTACATAAGATCCAATAACATCGTAAGTGTGGTTAGTAACAATCATTGGAATTTTAGCCTGTCCCAACTTCAGGGTTAACATTCTGAAAGCTCCTTTAACCAACTGTGATTTAGTCATATCACGAACCTGTTTGTCATCAAGAGCATCACGAATCTCTTTCTCTGTAGATAACATACCCAAAGAGTCTAGCACAAACATACAGGGTTTCCTATCTTCCTCTGATGTTTTAAGGTAGATATCAACAGCTTGTAGTGCTTTCTGTCTGAATTGTTCAACAGTAACTACATTCACTACAACGAAACGTTGTAAATCAATCCCTCTACTTGTGAGAAGAGACTTATTAACTGCTGCTTCAGTGTCAAAGTACAAACAGTAACCGTCAGGATTACTATCCAGAAAATTCTTAACCACAGCGAGACTAAAGAAAGTCTTGCCAGTAGAAGACTCGCCAGCAATGGCAGTAATCTTATTCCCAGATACACCACCAAATATGCTACCTGAACAAAGTCCGTTAAAGATGTACGAACCCGTGTCCACGTAAGTTTCGGTTTCGTCGATGTCTGCTGCCAGTTGGGTGTACTCATCTCCAATCTCTTTTACAATCTCTTTAAGGAAATCCATAATAAATTAAAAACTAAAAATTTTTAGGGTGAGTAATAACCTCACCATGTATTTCATCAACATGTGCATGATCAATGTTGATGTGAGCACCAGTTTCTAAAACTGTTGCAATTCGTTCAAGTGCATCAGCAATTCTATCTATTGATGATACGTTTTCATTAATCATTCAAATCACCATCCCGTGTTGTTCTCTAAGTATTTTCTTGTAAGGTCCTCCAGGATTTGCATCCCTAACCTCCTTGATCTTATTCAATTTTTGATAAAGAGACGTATCGCCACCTAATCTCAATGCACTAATAATAGTGGCAAGTTCGTTGTCGCTAATAGGCAAGTCCATTATCCAAAGAAAAGTTCAAGGTTTACAGTTTTTTCTACATTCCATCCAATAGAATCTAGGATGGATTTCAGTGGTTCAAGGAATGATTTCTCAAATTGTAAGTCATAGTCAACGTACTTGTCAAGATTTAATTCCTTAGGAAAGTATTGAATGAAAGATATTACATTTTCATGAATGTGATTTGGTTTTTTCAAATAACAGAACTTAATCTTTTCTCCATTTTGAATTAAAGAATATTTGGAATCTAGTTTATTCTCTTTGATGTAGTGATTATAAAGAAGTGCTCCCCTAGCATGAATAGGAGTTCCTTTGCTGTAGATAGTAGAGTGTGATCTATATTTCACAACATCAGAGACAGAGCGTGGAAAAGAAACATCTTCAGGAGGAAGTTTCTTAAATTGATCACGACTGTCATCAATGAATTTAATCATCTCATCTTCAGTCCCAGTCATCAAAATTTTAAAAGCATCCTTCAACATTTTACGACAAGGAGCTGGAGTTGATGATTTAACAGATTCAATACCCATCACTTTTAGTTTAGGTTCTTCATATCGGACACCCTCACTATCCCACACGTTTAGAATGTATCGCTTCTTCGCAGTCCAAATACCACGATCAGCAATATTCTCACGCTTCATTTGCATTTTTTGATCGTATGCCGATACATACGTCGCCAAATCCGAATAACACTTGTCAATATACGGTTCCAATTTGTCACTACAAACCATATCAAGTAACTCCACAATCTTTGCTTTGTCGCTAGAGCTATTAGCAAGAAATTTATCAACAACAGGTCCCATATTAAGATAGATGGAATCTGTATCTGATGCGATGACATAATCGTCGTCTTCTGTTTTTAACAGATTATTTAGATATTTGTTCATCTTTTGCTCAATCCAACGGATTGAAACTTGTCCAGACAACGTGATTGCTTCTGCGTTTGCTAGTTTATAATATCTAAAGTATTGATTACCAATAGCACCATAAGCAGAGTTAAGAGAGATCTTTTTAGCCATTTGAATGTTATTACATCTGGCAATCTCTTTCTCAAGTTTTATGGTGGGGGTTTTTTCATATTGTTGTCTTGCCGCGAGCATTTTCTTTTTAAAGACAACTCGATCCCCATACATCTTCTCCATCAACTCAGGCAAAAACCCACGGACATCTTTACGATACATTGCACCGTTGGCACAAATCGCATTGTCCTTATAGAGTTCAAAATTTATTTCTTCTTTAAGAATTCTATCAACTGAAGCTGTGGGATGTCTCTCATCCAGAAGCGTCTCTGGAGAGATGTTGTACTGCATAATAAGATGAGGATAGAGAGAGTTGAGATCGAAAGACACAACCCAATCATACTTTCCCGGAATCGGTTCCTTAACATAAGCACCTGCGTACTTTTCGTTTTTATCAGTATTTCTCTTTGGTGGAATAACTATATCACGTTTCTTTAAGTAGTTATAAATGATGTTATCCCACATTCGAACTTGATAGAACACATCGTTATAGTTGACTTTAGCATCATAAGCCATTGTCAAAGCAAGTTCGATAAGTTTCATCTTATCTTCCAACCTATCAACGAGTTCTACGTCAACAATGTTATATTCAATATATTTCTGCCACCCATGAGTATAAAAATCTTTGAAAGTTTCATACTCAGAGTGATCAAGTTTCTTTTGCCCGAGTTCCACAAAAGCAATATAATCAAGACGATATGATTCTTGTGCTTTATATGTAAACTTCTTATATAAGTCAAGATAATCCAGTTGACATACACCACCCACATCAAATGTAGTATGCTTGCGCCCTTGAATATAAGTTTCACCCTCACTCACAAGTCCCCAGGGCGAAAAACGCTTCATCAGTTTTTCACCAAGCACCCGATTAAGTCGTTTACAAATATAAGGTATATCATAAAGTTGAATATTCCATCCAGTCACAACATCAGGAACATCAATCATCCAATAATTAATAAAAGAAGAAAGAAGTTGATGTTCAGTTGGACAATGATGATAGGTTACATTCTTTTGTTTATTAACAAAAGGTTTTGCACCCCACGTAACAATCTTCTTCGTGGTGTAATCTTGAATTGTGATCGCAAGGATTTCTTCCTGGCAGGATTCAACATCAGGAAATCCATTCTCCGATGCAGTCTCAATATCAATTGTGATTAGTTTTATTTTACTAATATCAAACTTGATTTCATTCTCAGGATATTTTTCCGAAATGTATTGATAGATGTATCTATCATTTCCAAAGATTGAAAATCCTTCAACATCTTGATATTTTTTATAGAAATCGCGACAATCTCTAACAGCACCAGGTTGAATTGGTTCTACACTTTCACCATTCAGCGTTTTGTACTTGGTTCCCCTTTTACTATTGACAAAAAGAGTGGGACGAAACTCACTGTCTCTGATCTCAAATCTTTTTCCGTCTTCAACTCCACGAACCAAAAACTGATTACCGATCAACTGAACGTTGGTGTAAAATTTCATTTAGTCTGTTCTAAGTATTTTTCAAGTAATGTTGGCATAGGATTAGCAAGTGTAATAATCTTATCCGAACTAATCATAAATGAGTCTTCCATGGTGTGATCTATCATCCATGGAGAGAGCATGTTACCCTCACATATTTCCATAGGATTAATTAACTTACAATCGGGTTCACCAACATCAGCACCTACTTCTTCAATCTCACTGATCAGTTTCTCGTTGTTCGTCAGTAGAATCACTTTCACTAGTTTGTTGCTCATTTCCAACTACATCCTCCAAATACATTTCTTTGAGTTTTTCTTTAGGTTCGACTATCGTTACCACCCATTCTACAGTAAGAGGGATAACGTTATCTGCAGCTAGAGGACACCAAGGATAAAGCGAAACATTAAATGCTGCTTTTTTATTTCCTTCCTCTTGTCGTTCTGTGTTTAAGATTTTAACAACACAGGGTTTATCCAGAAAATATCCAAGGACTTTTCTATCCGCGTCTTCACCGACTGCCATCTCACTGACATCAGCAATAACGTCTTCACCAGACTTTAACAGCAAAAGTTTTACAGTCATCTTTAGTTCATACCTTCCATCATTCTAGCAATAAAAAAGGGGGGCGTCAACTGGATTTTGCCAGTTGCCCCCCAACGGCGACGATATTTTTAGGTAGCCGCTTCTATTTAGAGATAGTCCTTACGAGCATGGTGTTCAGGAACAATCTTCTTCACAACAACAGCGAGAAGTCCGTTTTCAAAAGTCACATCAGTCACCTCCGTGCCCTCAGCAAGCGTCCAGGATCGTTCAAAGTTCCTATGGGCAAGTCCTTTATGAAGGTATTGTCCCTCCTCGGTGGTTGCCTCTCTCTCCCCTTTGACTGTGAGTTTACCATACTCTGTATAAACTTTGATTTCATCTTTTGAAAATCCAGCCAGAGCAATCTCAAGTTTAGTCTCTGTGTTGTTTAATTGTACAACATTATATGGGGGATAGTTACCTTGTGTTTGGGCATGAAAGACGTTGTTTAGATAGTCATCAATCCCGATAGAATTGCGGGTGATTTTATCCATCAGCTGATCTAAGTCAGCAGCATTAAACTTCATCAAGTTAGTCATTTAACTTCTCCTTCTTAAGCGAGAGTGTGTTGTGAGGACCCTTACGGCATCCACTACTAATTATACAAGAAGCACAAAAAAAGCGGGTGTTGAAACCCGCTCATTTTTATTCGGTTTTACTCAAATATTTGCCCAATACTGACAGTCGGTAAGCCATCATTGCCAAAACCAAATGTTGATTTCGGATATTTCTTACTGCTGCTGGGCACTTTCCTTTCCCTTTTTTCCAATATTATACTTCTGTTCAAGCACCCAATCTCCCTTATCCTTATAAGAAAGAACTTTGATTTGATTCAACGGTGCGATATCAAGAACCGTTTCCTCATCTACAATAGAAATCAATCCCCAGTCAGAAAGTAAACGTACAATACGATTGCGGCGTTGAACGTCGTTAATAGAAAGATTCGCGTGCTTACCATCAAGTGCAAATAATTCCTTAAAGTGAACAATATAATACTTGCCCTGTTTATGAAGAATATGGCAAGACTGATAAAGTTTCTTCTCTTTCCTAGAAGCAACTCCTATTCTTGTCAAAGTCTCTCTAACTTTTAAGAAATCATCTGGTTCATTAAGTAAAACTTCGATCATCTGATCTTGAGTCCAGTGATACTGAGGTTCCACAGTATTACTCATTTTGCTCCTCCAATGTCAAGTCGTTGTTTAATAAAATTAATCTGTTCATTCGTCAGGATTTTCAGAGCTTGAGATGCCTTTTCATTACTATAACCATAGTATTGTTTGACACTTTCGAGATCCGTGACTTTATCCTTACGGAGCCAGGGAGAAAATCTCTTCTTTTTCCTCAGACTATTTAGATAAAATTTATATTGCATATCTTTATCTAGGTGATGATGCTTATTCATCTCATTAGCAAACAACACACAATCTAGATGTCCAGATAAACAACGATTGATAATGTAAGGAGGGTAGGATTTAACTTCCTCAGATAAATCTTCCTTCGTAAAATTAATTGAGTTCAGCCAATCCTTTAATTCCATAATTAAAAAGTAAAAGTTCCTTACGATCTTTTTGTTCACGCATATACTCACCAACAGATCGCATAGTATATGTTAAATCAAATTCACCAGTTTGCCACCCATCAAATCTTTCTTTGATAAGTTGAGATGAATTGTAGGATATCAGTTGATTACTAACAGAACGATCACAGTCATTGGCAAATTGATCATGATCAAATCCTTTATGCATACTACCTCGTTTGCCATAAAGATTACTTCCAATCTCATAAGGAGGATCTAAGTAGATGAAAGTTGATTTATCATCACAAAGTATTTGTTTATAACTAAGATTGGTGATCTTCCAGTTCTCAATTATCTTTGTGTATCCTTGTAGTTTTTCAATTCCTCGCATTGAGAAGTTTGAGTCACTTGCTTGTTTGCTGAAGGAGGATGACTCGGTGAGACCAGAAAAAGAACACTTATTGACAGTATAAAAACTGACAGCACGCCATAAAGCGTCATTATTGGATTCATCATTTAGATACTCTTTTGATTCAAGGAAAAGACCTTTTGCAGAAATAGGATCAGGATATCTAGATTTAAGTTCCTGAAGTTTCTTATATAGATTATATCCATCATCTTGGAGAACTCTCCAAAAGTTATAGAGAGGTTCATACAGATCGTTTACCCACACGTCAAGATGTGGATACTTTTTAGTAATGTGAATTGCAACACTACCACCACCAAGAAAAGGTTCCCGATACTCTTTATAATCGCGAAGATCTGGGATGTAAACATCCATCTTTGTGCAAGCACGAGACTTGCCACCAGGATATCTCAATGGTGTTTTAAAAGACTTCATTTAAACTCACATTCTACCATAATCTCAGTTAAACATGCGAGCATGTTTATTTCTTGATCCGCTACAAATGCCATTTGGTATTGATACTTAGCAAGAATAAGCACAGCAGCAGGAACACTAGAGTTTGCCAGGGATGTATAAAGAGCATCGTAAATACGACGCATAAGTACACCAGAATCATTATCCAGGTTATCCACCACCCACTTCCGAACTTCTGCAAAGTTCTTTGATTTGAGGTTCTGAATAAGATTATTGACTTTAACATCTGAGAACGTCGCAAGTATTCCAGCATCAATAGATCCTCCTGAAGAATATCTTTGACATTCATTAAGAACACGTCTCCAATCTGGGAAGTGTTTGTTAATAAGTTCTACCAGGACCTTGTTATCATATTTAACACCTTCTGTATCCAAGATTTGTTGGATACGTTTGAAGAATGAGGCTGCAATTGCCTGTCGCTCTTTTCCCTTAATGGAAAATTCGACAACGGCGCATCGCGAGTGGAGGGGCTCAAGAATTTTGTTTTTATAATTGCAGGTAAAGATAAATCTGCAGTTACTACTAAACTCCTCAATAAACGCCCGTAGGAGGAGTTGTACATCATTGGTTGTGTTATCTGCTTCATCAATGATGATGACTTTGTGTTTTGCAGTTGACGAAAGCGAGACGGTCGAAGCGAAATTCTTCGCATTGTTTCGGACAGTATCCAAGAACCGTCCCTCATCGGATCCATTGATGACATAAAAATCTACTCCTAGTTCGTTACACAATGCTTTAGCAACTGTGGTTTTCCCACATCCTGCAGGACCTGAGAGTAGAAGATTAGGAACTTCTCCTTTATCTAGGAAGTCTTGAAAAGTCTTTTTAATACTTGGTGGTAAAATACATTCTTCAATTTTACGTGGGCGATATTTCTCTACCCACAGAAATTCATCACGCATAATCAAATCCAGTCAGGTTTGCGGTGTGGCAACCGAAGGTAATTATCGCATACCCATGGTTTAGATGCAATATACATCTTATATTTGTCAAAGATGGATATTGAAGTATCCAACTTAAACTCATCAGGTCCAGCAAATACAAAGGGTGTTGTGTCTTTTCCACTACGTCCTTGAGGATCTGCAGTAGGAAGTATCTCCTTTGCTGCTAAGAGAGTTTTCTGGCAGGTGTGAACCTTACCATAGCGAGCAGTGTACTCATCACACATAGCAAGTCCATGAGCAAGCAACCATTGCCAGTTAGTTACAAACTCATTCGCCCAGATAGTACATGGGTGATTACGAAAAGCACCCTTCTCAGTAGCATAGGGAGTACCGTCTGCTCTAGGAAGAGTGCCGAAGTTATGTCCCCATTTGTCAGAGCATACAATAGCAAGCATCTGACATGTCTCCAAGGGCATCTTGACAATGTGTTTGTCAGGCAAAACCCTGGCAGACTCCCAAGGACTGGGAGAAGTCACAAAGATATTCATTCAAAAGTCGAATCAGGTTCTAAAGCAATATAATAGATTAGATCATGATTCTTACTATTGAACCGAGCAAGAAGTTTTTGAGATACAACTACATCATAAGTTCCAGGAAGAATCTTGATGTTCTCTACTTTGAAGTTAAAATTAAATACTGCATTAGTTTCTCCAACAACTTCTTCATGAGCGTTAGAAGTATCATTCTTCTTGTCACGAACAACAAGTTTTACTACACCGTTCTCACCAACAGCGGAGATATCTGGCAGTTGATAAACAGCAGCTGCTTTCAAAAGTTTCTCAAGAACTAGAGTAGATAATTCGAAACATACATCTTCACTAGGGAGAGAAATTTCTTTATCGGGAGGAGTAACAATGACAGAAGGATCAGCAAAGAAATATTTGGAGCGAGAACGTCCTTCTCTGATCACAACATATCCATCATTAGCAAAATCAAGTTCAGGTTTTTTATGGAGACTCATACCATTAAGGAATTGGTTGAGATCATAGATACCAAAATCTTTAGAAAATTCCTCACTAATAGTTGCTTCAGCAAGAATGTTCTTCATCACACTAATAGTGCGAAGTTTACTACCCTCTTTAAAAAGAATTGATTGGTTGATCGAAGAAAAGTTTTTAAGAAGAGAAAGAGTAGAATCAGAAAGTTTCATAGGGTTGCGAATTTTCATCACTGAGGGTAAGTTTCACGTTTTGCATTTTTGTCATTGAAATGCATTAGAAGGACAGCATAATGCAGAATCTTCATAATGTCACGGCGGGCAGTGCCCTTCTTATCATATCGTGACGCATACTTGAGGATGTTGCTGCGACAGAATGCCTCACCATCACCACAAGCTTCGATAAGATCAAGAGTCTGAATCTTATCATCACCAGCAGAATAATGCTGTTGATATGTTCTACCAATGTACTCTTGTAATTCTTTGATAATTTCATCTTCACTGTACTTCCTTCTACCATTGGGAGTTGGAAGATCAGGAATTGTAAGTGAAATTAAATCATCATCACCTCCCCAAAAATCAATGTAATCAGATTCACTTGCTTCACTAATACTACTCGTTAGAATAATATTTTCATCATATTTATTTTCAGACATAACGTCGTGTAGGAAACTCCAAGAAGTCATACTTTAGTATATCAAGAGATAGTTGTTTCGTCAATGGGCATTTCAAAATCAGCATCAACCTTGTCGTACAATTCTAAAAATGCTTGCTTAGTTTCATCATCGAAACGATTGATGCAAACTTGAATTGCTTTTCCCTTATCGCCAAAAATGCTATATGCCTTCATGATATGGACAAGTCGGCGGGTGCTGATAATTTCTTCAATACCACCATCATAGAATGTTTTACGAATGATGTCAGCCCAGTCCGTCAGACGCTTACAAAAATCAACATCAGCACAAAACTTTTCTAATATTTTAGTTTCAATAGTAGTTGGTGGGTATTCTTGTTCAAAGGTTACAGGGAACCTTTCAAGGAATGCTTCGTTGAGCACATTAGTACCAATGAATCGTCCATCATCTGAACCTTTACCTTTGGTATTTGCTGTGGCAAATATTTGGAAACCCTCTGCTGGTGAAACCCATTTGCCAATCTTCTTGAGGAAAACCCCCTTTCCTTCGAGAATAGATTGGAGACAAAGGATTTTGTTTGAGGCAAGATCGATTTCGTCAAGGAGCAGCACAGCACCCCGTTGCAGGGCTTCAATAACGGGTCCGTTATGCCAAACGGTTTCGCCATTAATAAGGCGGAAACCACCAATGAGATCATCTTCGTCTGTTTCGATTGTAATATTTACACGGATGAGTTCTCTTTCGATTTGAGAACATGCTTGTTCAACAGAAAACGTTTTACCGTTTCCCGACAATCCAGTAATAAATGTCGGATAAAATACACGGGACTTAATAATTTTTTTAATATCACCAAAGTTACCAAACTTGACGAAGGTATCATCTTTCTCAGGGACAAGATTTTGCTCAACTGCTGGTAAAGCTGTAGGAGAATTATAAGTCACTTCCAATTCTTCTACAGTTTCTTTAGTTACTTCTAAATTCCATTTACCACGTCCGACTTTACAATCAGTCAGTTTGTTGGTAATGGTTTGATAATTAAAATCATTCATCTGACAAAATGCTTTGATTTCAGCAGACGTTACTGATTCACCATAGGATTCATGAAGACAGTTAATAATGGTTTGCTTGGATAGTCCCATGTTCCTTTGTTGTTTACTTTCATATTATACACAAAAAGGAGAGGCAAAACCACCCCAGTGTTCACTTAGCATACCGTCCATACTTAAACATCATTGCACCTAGCAACCATGCATCTGTGAGTTTTTTAGGTCCTTCTAAAAGAACTTTACGAATCTTTGGATCAGTTTCGCTCTGTAGTGCTATTTCTTTCCAGTTCATGCCACAAGGGAGATAAATTCTCCCAGAACTTTTTTATTTAGTTTCTTAATCTTGAGACTTTTGGCAAATGCAGATTTTATCTTTGCCTTAGTAGCACCCTCATCAACATCAAACTCAACGTCTTGAGATAGAGCATTACAAGAAAGTCCAAAGTATGCGTCATATCCAGAGTTGCGGATAACAAAACTTCTTTCCTTTCTCCATTCAGATTGTAGTTTAGACAGTTCAGGCATACCCTCATAATAAAGTTTCAAGAATGAATTAGCGTCTCTTGGAGCAAGCAAACGAATGCCAATAAAATTAACATTTGGAAAATTGTCTTTAAGATTTTTTATCATAACGTCAACAAAAACAGAATATCCACCATCAAACTTATACGTGTTACCGGTTTTTCTATCACGAAGAGTAGATTTGTAAGGATCAAAACGTCCAATTCCTAAAAACTCTGTATTATTTTCCCAGTAACGTTTGATATACCTGTGATATCCAAGAGGACATGCCTCTCCATCCGTCAAAACAATACATTGAACTTTCTGTAGTTTATTATCTCTCTGAAACTTAGGAAGAATTTGATGAAGACAAACCAGAGCCTCATTAAGAGGTGTACCAGAGAGAGACATCTTCCTACCAATTTGATAATACATTTGATAGGGTTTGTCAAAATAAACTGCGTGACGCCATACGTTGAGCATCTGCTTCTCTAGTTCTCTTACTGAAGTCTTACTAGTAAGAATGTTCATCAAATTAAAATCATCATTAACGACAAGTTGATTTTCTTTCTTTTCGTAATGAGGAACAATATTTGCAGGATTACCGTCCTCAGGAATGAACCACTCATTTGTAAATGCATATACTTCAAAAGGAATACCAACTTTCTTACAAAACCACAGAAGATTAAACATCTGTTTGCAAGTGTCTAAGAGAGTATGTTGCATAGAACCACTCCAATCAAGCATAAACACTAATCCATGATTTTTGCCGTCCGCAAGTGTGGTTACCTTACGAAAGAGATCCTCATTATATTTGTAAGTATGAAGTTTAGTGCAATCAAGAATACCAGTGCGTGCTGTGGTGGCACGGGCATAAGAGTCTGCTGCTTTCTTACATTCAAACTCTTTTACAAGATAACTTACTTCTTTCTGTGCAGAGCGTTTGAATTGAAAATATTCACTATCAACTTTCTCAAAAATATCACATCCCATATCAGAACCAAGTTTTTCTTGATAATCAAATTTGGAGTCAATGTATTCATGAACAACCACATTTGAAGCGATGACGCTATCAAGGTTTACATTAGGAACCTCAACATATACATTTTCAGATCCATATTCTTCTACTAACCCCTTTATATTTTCTGAAAGAGAATCAGCAGTTTGAACCTCAGGTTCACTTCTCACATCACTTTCCCCTTGAGAGAAATCTTCAATCATCCCTTCGGGTTTAGATTCTTCACTTTGATCTTCTTGTTCTTCTTTTGATTCCTGCTGGGATTGAGGAGCATCAAGATTATTATTTTCAGGTTTATTAGATTGTTTACAATGTTTATATAATACTTCAGCAGCATCCAATGCTTCATCAAAAGTCTCACAATTTTGAATCATGAGAATAATTTCTTTCTCTTCATCGGTGAAAGAAAAATCTATAAAATTACCAATCTTAAAGTATAAATTTGCACGATCAGCAAGATTGAGATCAGAAATATTGCTGTCAGATATAGAGAAAAAGTCTTCTTCTTGTAATTCCTTATAGCCATGGTAGAAAGTTTTTAATAGTCCAGCATACTTACGTTTCATCAACTTTTCGATACGAGCATCTTCCACAACATTCACAAACTGAGGTGGAATTTTTTTCTTTTCTAACCAATTCTCATCAGGAGTAAAAAGTGCGTGTCCTACTTCATGTCCCACCAAAAGATCATATACAATATTACTTGCTTTGTCCCACATCGGAAGAGTCAAAACACGATCATGAACGTCAAACTGAGCAGTGGAAACCCTTCTGTGCTCTACCACCAGATCTTCTGTTGCAAGGAGTTTTGCAAGTTGTGATTTGATTTCATGCTTGACTGTCATAGGTTTCCCTGCTGATGCATCTATAATACTAAACCCCCGCCGAAGCGAGGGTTGCTGAGTGACAGTTCTCCTAGTGTCCCGTTTTCTTTGCTTTGGTTTACTCTAGTACTGATTTGCAGATTTTTTTACAGATGTGTTGACGTTCATCACACTCAATCAGGCAGTTGTAATAGTCGTTCAGAGCATCACTCTGATTGTTTACTGATGAGATAGTTGTTTGTAAGTGGTTCACACTCTGTTTCCAACCGGCTAGTTGATTATGTGAGATGATGTTATGCATGATACTCTCCAATACAATAAAATAATAACGAAGGAGACTTAGAGCATGGTTCTCTCCAATTCTGTTATTATTTAGTCAGCGTATGCTAACTTAATGAAGTTCTTGTTATACTTAACCTTTTCGTGATGTCACGCAATAGTTCTTAACTAACTATTCTACTAAACCCTTTTACTTTTTCAAACTTAATCAAATTTTCAAATTTATCAAATAAAGATTCTTTATGAGAGATAACAAAAATATTTGCATCCTTAATAACAAATCTAATAATTTTCAAAAATTCATCAGTACCAAATCCGTCAAGAGAACTGTCAAATACTTCATCCATTATCAGCAAATTGGTGTTTACTGAGTTTTTCATCCTTGCTACTTCCCTCCAGGTGAACAAAAGTGCTAGATCTATTCTCATCTTCTCTCCCTCGCTGAAAGAAGAATAGGAAAAATCCTCATGTATTGGGGACTTAACGGTTTCGTTAAATTCTTCATCAAGAGTAAAGTTAATATAAAAGTCCATCATCTGTAGATAACGGTTCACCTGCTGATTAATCAGAGGAAGATACTTCTTAATGATTTTTGTTTTAACTCCACCGTCCTTAAGCAAACTATACGAAAAATCGTAGTAGTTAATTGTGTCCTTTCTTGACGCTAAATCGTCAAATGTAGTTTTTAAATTGTCTTTGAAGGTTTCTAGCTTCTCATGTTCAGTATTTCGGTTTGCAAGTTGCTCGGTAAGCTCTTGAACTTCCGATTCCAGATTACTGATTTGTCTCTGACATCCAGTAATCCTAACATTGTTTTGAGAAATGCCATTCTGTAGTTTAGAAATCTCCTTTGAAAGGGTTGTAAATTGACGCTCTCGCTCCTGTTCCTCATTAATTGCCTCATCCAGATCTTTCAAACCAGATTGCAACTCTTTTGCTACATTTTGAGCGTCGTCAATCTTATTTATTCTGAAGTCCTCTTCGATTGATTGTGTACATGTAGGACAAACCGTATTCTCTGTGAAGAACTTATGCTCTTTTGTAAGCATTGCTGCTTTTTGAGTGATTTTACCCTTCAACCCACTCAATTTACGCAGTTTTTCTGTTGCACCAGTGACATATTCCTGTTCTTTAAGGTATCCAAACACCTTTTCTTCTGTCAAACCTACTTCTTTAAGGTAAAGATCAATCAATTTGTTTTGTTCAGTTACCTTTTCCTTATTTTTAGAGATATTTTCCTTACCCTGAGACTCCAATTGTTCAATAAAACGACTTTGCATCGCCACTTTGTCACTCAAAGACTCTTTTTTTAAATTCAAAGTCTTAATTTCGTCTTTTAGAACACTAATCTTACCTTTAATCACAGAATTCATGGAAGAAAATATCTTGATATCAAGCAAATCTTCAATAACTTCACGGCGATTAATTGCAGAGAGTTGCATAAAGGGCACAAAGGTGCTACTACCAAGAATTACAATCTGCGTAAACGATTTGTAGTTCATTTTTAGAACATTTTTCTCAAACCACTTCTGCTGATCGTTTGCTGCAGCGTCTTGATTTAATTGTTCACCATTACGATAAATTTGAAAAATGGCGGGTTTAATACCTCTTACCACTTTCCATAGAATGTTTCCTATAGAAAACTCAACTTCTACAACGCAATCTTTCTCATTAACCGTATTTGGTAGTAAGGGTTTATTAATCTTACGAAATGCTTTGCCAAAAAGAGAAAAGGTAAGAGCATCAAGAATTGTTGATTTACCAGCACCATTAGTGCCGATAATCATCGTATTACCGTTTTCGTTTAGTTTAACTTCAGTAAAGTGATTACCCGTTGAAAGAAAATTCTTCCAACGAATCTTCTCAAATAAAATCATATGTTTCGGTTTCTGGCGGAACTACGATGTCGTTCTTAGATATTATAGCATACTCACACTCATGAATGTGGCATGTTTTAAGCATTATATCATCTTCTACTTCAACAATATTCATATCTGGATATCCATGTTCATCTTCTAACTGCATGGCATAACGAGAAGCATCATCTTCTTCCTCAAATAAGTAGAGAATTTTTTCTCCAGACTCATCTACAACAGAGTAAGCTCCATGATCTTCCTTCCCCTCTACAGTTAGAATAAACATTAAATTAACTCACATGCCTCCTGGTAAGTTTTTCTCATAATGTCTTGAAGAATGGACTTATCAAGATTTATTTCCGCTTCTTGAATATATCTATCTAAAATAGACAGAGTGTCTTCTGACTCAAATACTTCAAACTCTTCAGGATCTCCCACCTCAAAATTTTCTACAGTTTTGAGATCAGCAACACCGACAGAGTACAATTTATCAATAAACTTTTCAAACTTTTTAGTGTTTGATTTTTTTCTAACGATAATTTTTACAATCTTATTCTCATATTCTCTTGCATCAAATGTTTGATAGTCATTATCTTCATAGAAGATATTATAGAACATTCTATATGGATTATCAATATGAGTATGCTCTAGAGTTTCAGTATCAAATATTGTAAAACCTCTAGTATCATTCACATCATTCCAAAACATCTCATACGGATTACCTAGGTAGAAGATTTTCTGATCATCCGATCTAGTGTGGTAGTGTCCCGAGAAGACCTTGGTGAACTTCTTAAATAATTTGCTTTCAAAACCATGCTCCATGACGCAGCCGCGATGAGCTCTAAATCCGCGTAGTTCAAGGTGCCCCATCGCGCACTTGCAACTTGTATTTTCAATAGCAGTGAAAGTGCTCTTACTATTATCTTCATTGATCCATGGAATAAAAAGAATTTTTAAATCACCTAACATTGCTTCTTCAGGAGAAGAATAAATGCGAACGTTGTTATATTCACGTAAAAGGAGATCTACAGCATTTACTTCGTTTGTATTTTTATAAAATGCAGTATGATTACCAACGATAGTATGAACGGTAATTCCCATTTGTTCAAGTCTATCGTAGTAATTATCTTTCGCCCATGCTAAGGCACCAAAGTTAATACCAGTGCGATTATCAAATGTATCACCCATATCTACAATTGTAGTGATACCATTATCCTCTAGATAGGGGAAGAAAATATCATTGTAGAATTTAAGAAAATAGTTGTGAAAGAGTTTAGAGTTTTTACGAGCACCAAAATGCTGATCAGTAATGATAGCAATTTTCATTAATACCGAAGTTTTGAGTGGACAGCATCCTTGATGGAATTATAGTTGGAATAGTTGTCTCCGTCAAGGGTATTGTTATCGTCAAACACCTCGCTGTATCCAGACTTCTCTAGAATCTTGTTTTTAATTTCTAACTGACGCTTCTCTCTTTGAATCCGTCTCAAAAAAGCGTAATGAATAATTTGTGTAAAATATGCAAATGGATTCTGAGACTTCTCAGGATTGAAATTATGAATATACTGCACACAATTTTCAATACCATCAGAAACCATATCATCCTTGAACATGTAGTTCACAAAATTTGGTTTGAATGATAAGTGAGTTGCAATTTTAAGAAAACACTCTCCAATATACCTTGGAATAGTTGGTTTAGTATCCCACCTTCTTGCTCTTTCTGACTTGTCTTGCTCTGAAAGAATCTTTCCAAATTTCTTTCTATATGAAACTTCGGATAATGTTCTATATTCAATCAGAGCAGCAAGAAACTCTTTATTATTAACATAATGTTCTGATCTTTTTCTTTTAGTCATGCCTGGTTGTATCATAACTATATCTCATCATTATGTATAAAGTATACCACTAAAACATATACTTGACAAGTATCTAAAAGTTGTGTAGAATAACTTTGTTGGGTTTGAAGAGACAGCTATAGCTTAACTACTTAATATCTTTACTAGAAGAACTATTATATAACTTCTCTAGTATTTCTCTTGCATCATTTACACTAGAAAGATATCCCATCTTTTTATCAAGTTTATGATTACTAGATCCAGAATTAGGATCGTTATCTGCTTTCCTTACATATTGTTGATGCATCATAATCATCTCAATATCTGTTGACTCAGACATTGTTAATACATCATTTAAATTTAAAAAGAACATATCATCACTACTAGTTCTTAACCAAGGTTCTACCTTATATCCAATCATTCCAATTCTTCCTTTTATTTCTTTAATAACAATAGGATTAGACACTACTAGAATAGTTCTTTCTTCTTCTTCCTCTGCAGCCACTTTACAAAATATTTCTTCACCTGATTTTAATTTTATTGTTGCGTAAAAATCATCTTCTATCATGTTCTTTTTAGATGAATGGTTATGATATCATAATTAAAATTTTCTTCGTTATAGATTTTTATTCTTTCTATAAGATGGTTTAATGTATAATTCTTTTTTGTTTTTGTAGAGCAGTCATCTGCAATATCATACAGAGTTGCTTTTAATTTTCCTTTTCCTTTTCTAAGAACTCGTCCAATACTTTGAAGATTGCGGATTCTGGACTTACTTGGAGAGGCAAAGATAACATTATGGAGATTTTTAATATTGATACCTGTAGAAAAAGTTCCATAAGATGCAACGATAATAGCGTTGTTTTCTCGTTCGGTAATCTCTCTTACTAATTCTCGTTCTTCAGCACCAATACCACCGTGTACAAAAAATACCTTTCGGTTGTCACCCTTGTTATTATTTATCTGATTGTAGAGTATCTCTCCATGAGCCTCAACTCTTGCAAAAAGGATAAGTGTATTCCCTTTGAGATCAAGTGATAAATTAGTAATAAATTTATTTCTTTGCTCATGAGAAATAAGGTATTCAATTTCATCATTATAAGTTTCAAACAATTTTGGTTTATGCTTGAGAACAAGACACTGAATATCCAACTGAGAAAGGTGTCCTTGTCTCATCAATTCGTCAGTTCTTGTCACTTTATATGAAGGTCCAAAAACTCCCTCTAACACCCACTTATGCGTCTGAGTGCCGTCTAAAGTACCAGTGAATCCAAATCTATACTTTGCATGATGAAGTTTAGTCATGATGTTGATTAATGACTTAGACTTGAATAAATGTGCTTCATCTCCGATCACAACTTCATATTCTTCAAACCAACTTCTTTCTAACTTATAGATAGATTGCCATGTGGTAATAGTGACGGGAGCATCACTGTTCTTTTCCCTACCACTATAAATTTTGTGACAATATGACTCAGCATCCCAACCATAGTCATCAAAATCCTTGTACATCTGTTCTACAAGAGATGTCGTTGGAACAACTAGAAGAATTTTTTGTCCTTTGTCAAAATAATATCTTACTATTGAATAAATCATCAGAGATTTGCCGCTCGCAGTGGGGCTTATCAATAGCTTTCTATTGTGCTTTAAAGCATCGTATACTCCCTCAATTTGATATTGACGTGGAGTATGAGCACAAATAGAATTCATAAATCCTTTGACACCCTCTAATGATATTTCATCATTTACTTCAAAGGGTTGTCCGTAGAATTTATTATTTTCAAAAGAGTAACTATATCTGTAGTTTTCACAAAATTGAATAATCTTGTCTAGTAGTCCGACATAGATTTGCTTCGAACGCATATCATATAAATGAATCTCTCCATTCCAATTTTTACCACGATATTGTGGCATAAATTTGGCGTTTGGAACTTCAAATTTAAAATGATCTCTTAGCTCATATTCGATATGAGGTTCAGTGTTAATTTTTAAAAATACTTCGTTTGATTTGGAAATAACAAGATCTGTTGTATTCACGATGATCAATCATCTATGAATATTTATCACATATTTTCAAATTTATATTCTAATATCATTCTATACAAAGAGTCTCTCAACATCCATAAATGTTGTTGTTCCATCGGATGTCTTGCTGGAGATCCTTCCCAATTTTCAATCCTTTTTAGAACACAGTGGTGCAACAAATAAATGTCGTCTATTGTTAGATTAACTGTGTAATCAAATTCTTGACTTGGTTCGAACTCCTCCTCCATTATCCTAGTCCTGAATTAAACCTCATAAATTCAATCGCGTTTTTGATATGATATGTTCTATTACTCACTTGTTTTAATATACTCTCAATATAAACAAGCATTGTGTCATAATAATCTATTTTTAAAGAAACTCCTGAAAGTTTCTCATCCGCATCTAGATATTTTTGCATAGTGTCCTTATCTCTAACTTTTTTGGGAAAAGGATCATGAATATATGTATCTGGATCTGCTTTTCCAGAATAATATTCATATCTTTCATGTCTTATATTTTTTCTTTGTTGTTCTGCTTTCTTTCTAAGAAGAAATATAGTATTATATAATTCAAAGTATTTTGCATGTAGAGATGGGATTTTTAAAGACTCTTCATGTAAGTTATCCCTATCGATATCAGAATCCTTTTTCCACATCTCTTGAATAGTTTCAAGATCAAGACTCATAATTTTTTGCCGGACATATCAGTTATATTGTAGATAGTATACTTGAAAGTGACATCTGCTGTAAAGTATTGAATATCCTCATTCGTAGCATCAAAGTTTAATGTAGATAATTCAGTAGGGAACATATCTTGAAATACCACTTTAAAATTAGGATTCTCGTGACTAGTTAAAATTTGTAGAGTTGCGTCAGAGAATAAATTTAAATCCGAATTAGGAGGTTGGAGAAAGTTTTCAACTCCTCCTTGAAAGTCATATATTTCTTTTAAACTTTCTGGATACCCAAGTCCTCTTATCCAATTGAAAATTTCTAAGTAGTTTTCTAAATTTTCATCAACTAAAAAACGAAGATTAAAATCACCAAAATCAACCTTATCACCAGGACGATCAATATCCTTTAGATAAGTTGATTGAATAGCAGTCCCCATAGAGATTGCCGGTAAGTTAGCTGAGTTTCCAAAGAAAGCAACTTTAGGTGCTCTTCTAAGAGTAAACTTAAAACCAGTGGGTGATAAAAAATTTCTATTACTTATCTGATTCTCAAATGGATTGCCGTAAGACATCGTTTTCTAATTATTTAGATAAAAAAAGGGAGTCCGAAGACTCCCTTGCACTTCCTTCACACGTAAGGAAATTATATCACATGAGGTTCTTAACTGCAACACGTCTGTAGTAACGGTTGGCGTTGATGTTAAGAGCGCCGAGTTGTGCCTGGGTGCCTTCAGCGAAGGGATTCGCAACCATGCCGTAACGAGTCTTGAATCCGATTTTAGGCTGGAAGGTGTCCTCTCCAACGGCACGAACCATTTGAAGGGGAACATATGGGCAATAGAACAGTCCAGCGTCATAAGGGGAAGATCCCTTGTATCCTACGACGTAGTACTGGTTACCTGGGCTCTGATTACCTGAGGTAAGGTTAGCAGAATAAGGATCGATATATACACGATACTTACCTTGGAGAACACCAGCGAAGGTGTTACCGGTGTCGTCAACGGTGAGGTTGGCGTTAAGAGCAGGGGTGTAATCAAGTACACCAGCCATGGTGAGTGCAGAAGCAACGTCAGCAGAACAAAGGATCGTGTTGCCCTTTCCTCTACGAGTTCTTTGTGCAATCGCGTTAGCATCTCTTTCGATTTGGAACAGAAGTCCTTTGAACTTCTCAACGCTCCAGCGTCCGTTGGAATCGATGTCTAGATCGAATACACCGGATTGTGCGACGTTTTGTACAGCACCTTGCTCAGCAACCTTGTAGATGGTTCTGATCACTTCGCGGTTGATCTCAGCCAGAATCTCAGTAGAGAGAATGTTGGCGAGTTCCGCTTCAGCGTTCAGTCCATGGATCGCTTTCAAGTCTTGAGCAAGCTCAAGGCTGTATTCTGCTTTCAGTGCTCTGGACTTAGCAGTTACAGTAACTTTCTCAATAGAGAAAGCCATCTGATTGAAGGCGTTCTGATCTGCATCTCCGAGTGCTTCAGACTCGGCAGTTGTCATGCCTTGTCCAACGTTATAAGCGTCGGTTCCACCACCACTAGTGTTAGCGGAGGAGGTGGGGTTCAGGAGTGCAGGGTTGTTGCCAGCCTGAGCGGTAGTACCCATACCAGCGGCGGTATCAGAGAAACCACCAGTAAGGTTACGACCGAAGTTCTGTCCACTCCATGCGGAATCGGGTTCGTTGTAGAATCCTTCGTTTCCGGTTTGATTGGCATAACGGGAACGCATCGCGAAGATGAGTCCAGTAGGTCCACTCATTGGTTGGACGCCAGCCAGATCATATGCGATCAGGTTAGGCATTGAGCGTCTGATCAAAGAGATCAGAACGGGATCGAAGTTATCTACGGCGCTACCTGTTGAGTTGGTAGGAGTAGCCTCACTTAGGAGGGATCCACCAGTCTCAAAGGAGGAAGACTCCTTCAGAAATTTTTCTTGGTTTTCAAGCAGGACGGCAGTTACAGCCTTTCTATGAGGATCCTTGATGGAGTCAAGTCCATCATACTCAAGAAGGGGTGCCCACTTTTCCTGCAGATGCTCGGAATGGAACATTTGCTTTTTACCTAGTGTAAGTTTTTGTTTGATTTAATTTTAAATTCATTTGCTAAAAGTTCCCAGAGATCTGAGATATGAACTCATGGTATCAGTATATTGCTGATGATCATGGGTTTCACCTTCAGACAGTGTTTCAGTTTTAGCAGCAGGAGCATTGTTCTTAGGGAAATAAGATTCCTTAAGTGTTCCTAGCTTTTCACGATAAGATTGTTCACTTTCAAACTCTACACTTTGGGAAAGTGAGGCGAGCTTCTCCTTCTGAGTAGACGCGAGTCCTTCAGAAACTTCATCAAGAATACCGTCTGCAACAGACTCACTGAGTCTGCCATTCAGGGCAATATTTTTCTCGATTTGCTCGTTGAGTTTTGTCTCCATATCATCAAGTTTTTCTACCATGCTGTTAAGCACATCATATTTTTCTTCAGGAATTGATACATAATGTTCTTCAAAAAGACCCTTCATTCCTTCAAGGAATGATTCAGTCATTTCAGTCTTGAGTCCGTTCTCAATGGCAAGTGCGTTTTCTTCAAACCACTCGTCAGAGACATACTCAAGATAAGAATCTACACGCTCAGCGAGTGATTCTTTTGCTAAGGCAACTTCTTCAGCAAGTGCAGCAGCGTACTTAGCTTCGATTGCTTCCTCAATGGAAGCAGCCTTAGCAGTGATTGCTGCTTCAAAGATGGTTTTTGCCTTTTCTTTGAATTCTTCGGTGAGTTCTTCACCACTGAGAAGAGCATTAACATCTTCTTCGACGTTATACTCAGCAACAGTTTCGGTAGTTTCTTCTTCAGATACTACTTCATCAGTTACTGATTCTTCTTCGATAATGGGTTCGTCAGTTTCTACTTCCTCGGCAGGAGCTGCCATGGCAGGTTTGGCTTTTGCGTTTACTACGTCCTTAACTTGCTTGAGGGTTTTGCCAGGTATGTTTAACTTGGCAGAATCATCATCAGGCTTATAGTTCTCAGGGGTAGGACCTCCGAGATCTTCATATGTACCAGACTGTCCAGGAGTTGCTCCGGACAGAGTGGGCATAGAATCGCCAGGCTTAGCGTTAGCGTTAGCAGCAGTTTTGGACTGCTTTACATTGCCTACTTCCATTTCTTGTAATTTTGTACCACGAGACATTTTTGAACAGCTCCGTTTCCGTTTTTTTAAAACTATATTTATTTATGTATTAATAAATTTTATACTTAATATCAGATATTATTAAGAAAATCGTTGAAAAGATCTAATTTCTTTTCATCGAGTTGTTTTTGGGTGACTAGAGTGTTAATTTCTCTATATGTTTTATCGGCATACCTCTCACGAAGAATACCACCATCCCATACCCAATCCTTACCTTCCATAATGCCTTCAACGAAAGCATCAGGTGCAGAAGGATCAGCAACGATATCAGCAGCAGTTGCCAACATAAAATCGTCACCGACTATGTTAACACCTTCTCTTGTCATTTTTAAAGATCCAATTCCACGAGAAGAAACACCAAGCTTTACACCTTCTCCTATAAGAGAAGATGCAATTTTACCCATAGGAGTGCTAAGAATTTTTGCTTTACCGATAAAGTTAGAACCAGATTCTCTTAGAGAAACAATTTTATGAGATACTCGATCTAGATTGACAGTAGGTCCATCAGGATGTCCAAGTTCACCAAGTGCTCTACCTGCTTGAACATTATTTTCATTGTATCTACCAACTTCTCTACGAAGAGTTTCCATAGGATACATTCTACCATTACGGTTTTTAATGTTTCCTTGAAGGAAAATCCCCTCAATATACATTGATTTCTTGCCGTTCTTTGATTCTACAAGAAATTCGACTGATTCGATTTCTTCTCTGATAAGTTTCATCAGGCTACTCCGGTAATTTGTACTTGTTGAACGAAAATAGATCCAGCATTATCAGGTGAAACAGCACCTACTTTGATCGATCTACGAAGAGTAGCGTCATTATCAGAAAACGCTGTAGAAATGGTGCCAGTATTAGCACTTAGGGTAACTCTAGTACTAAAAGATCCATCATAATCTGCTGTTTGATCAATAGAATCTACCCCAACATGATTAATTATCGTCGCCCAGTTGCTATCTGCAAGATTTGTCTCAAGACTTACGCAATCACCAACACCAAATGGTTGTTGAGTGCCCTCAGGACAAGTGACAATTGTTTTTGTGCCTAACGTTTCAACACTTCTAACTCTTTGAGAAGCTTTAGTAATTCCCAGAGTTTCACTTGTTCCAGCAGGAATAAGATAATCGGTTTCAGCTGCTACTGGTTCAGTACCAATTGCAACGTGAGCATCACCACCTCTTGCGGTAATTCTTAAAACGTTTGATTTTACTGCAATAGCAGCACTTTTTTGATTAGTGCTACCTGTAGCAATACTTTGTCCGACACCAACTGTGCGATGTGCCATTATTCAGAGTCCTCTTCGGTTTCTTCTTCGGTTTCTAATTCGTTGGCGATTTCAAGAGTTTCCTCTTCATCATCTTCAACTTCAATATCATCTTCACCAAACACACCATTTGCTACCATAGGACGAAATGTATCAATCCTTTCGGCAGCTTTTCCCATTAAAATATCCTTAATCTTATCGCTTATTTGCGAAGGAGATTCATCGGATACCATCATATCCATAAGTTCATCCATGTGAATAGTCAATTTACTTACTATGTTTTATTTATATTTCCCCACCCTTGGGTAGTTCAGGAGCTTCAGTAGAAGAACCATCAACTTCCGGTTCCATTACTGGTTTTCCTAAATCCATTGATGCATTTCCGGGTACTGATTGTCCAGTTTCAGGATCAATTTGCATTTCTGCAGGATCAGGAATTATTCCAGATTTAATTTCATATTTAATTAGTTGATCTTGTTCTAAAATTTCTTGATCAGTTTGACGAAGAACTTTTCTCCTCAAATAATCTTGAGAATAATACTTACCAACATAAGCTTCTGCTGTTGCGACAAGAGTGAGTCTTTCATTCATTAACTCTGCATCTTTAAGTTCAGCAAAGTGATTATCATAAAGAAAGTCATATTGAATGTGCTCATTCATTATGTCCCAATCTTCAGGAGTAATGATATTTTTAAGTAAAAGTTGAGTCTTTAGCATGTCATTAAACAAGCCAGAGAATCTTTTTCTTAAACGTCCAACAAATTTGCTGAATTTTACCTCATCTCTTAAAATTTCAGAAGATCTTCCTAGGTTAAATCCACCATCTCCTTCAATACGGGAAATAGGTACGTTAAGTGACTTATAAAGTTTCTTTTTAAAATATTCAATGTCAGTAATCTCACCAAGGTTTTGTCCACCAGGGAGAGTGGAGATTTCAGTTCCTCTTCCACCTTCACGCCTAGGAAGCCAGAAGTCTTCCATCATAGACATAAATTTTTTGTCATCGCGAATCTCACCTGTTTGTGCATTATATACAAGTTTATTGCGATAGCGATTCATAACATCGCGTAAATATTGTTCTGCTTTTACTTTAGGCAGATTACCAACGTCAATGTAGAAAACACGACGTTCTGGTGCGCGAGACAATCTATAGATTACAAGCGCATCTTCAATCATGCGAAGTTGATTGAGTGATTTGATTGCTTTATGAAGATATGAAAGAGTTGATCCTTTATTACGATCTACAAGTCCAGATGAACAATATGTGATTGAATCTTTAGAAAATTTAACACCAGAATTTCCTCCTTGAGCTCCAGCAGTTTGAGAAGGATATCCAGATTTTGGATTGTAAAGGAAATATTCTTCAATCTCAGGGAATTCATATTCCATGGGATTATTATTTCCACTATTAATATTTCCTAAACGACTATCATTAGGTTTTTTCTTCTGCTGACGTATATAACGCATTTTCATTGCGTCAATATAACGTAATTCTTGAATACCTTCGTGAGGATTTTTTAAATCAATGACTTTGTGGTAGTAAAGTCTTCCGTCAATATACCAATTCCTATAGATTTCATGTGCTTTTTTGTCAAAATCCAATAATCCTAAAATATATTTAAACTCTTCTCTTATTTTTTTCTTAATTCCGTCACTAGCATTAAGATTTGAAAGTTCAATTTCTACAGGAGTATCATGAGTGTCTGCTACAATTGCTTCATTTACCACATCTTCAATAGCACTATCACACTCTGGATGTAATGCCATTTCACGATATCGTTTGATTAAATCAAACTCTGTTTTGTAGACTCCTTCAATATCAACATATTGCCCAAAAAATCCACTTGTCATATAGTGATCTACCCCGTCCTCATTATTAGGAGGAACGGGGGAAACAACGTTAGGTGGAGTTTTTTCGGTATCCTCAATCGAGAACCCAAATAACTTAGCCATGATTTATTAGTAGTCTTTTATTTGACTATTTATCTGATTTATCTGGTTACGTTATTGCGTTGATCAGCAGGTCCACCATTTGTACTATTTGTACCAGCAACCCAGTACTGAACTTGGAAGGTTACAGTGAACTCTTCAATGGTATCAGTGCTGTCATAAGATAGTCCAATTTCGGAAACTTCAGTTGGGAAAATATCACTAAAGTAATAAGTTCTGAGAGGACGAATGTTATCACGTCCACCACTTCCGTCACCACCACCTGAGTTAGTGATTGAATTTCTACCTTGATTAGCACCTCTACCGAGTTGATGAACAACAGCATTGCCCATATATGAACCTGGGTTAGTTGCACCAGATCCATCAGTCAGTTTGTTGATACCATTCATCCACTGCTCAAACTTAGTTCTAAGTCTGAAGTTTTCATCATTGATAATTGTAATAGTCCAGGTATCAAAAGTTCTATCACCAGCAACCTTGAGAGTTCTTCCTCTAAAAGGAATCTCAATTGGAGTAATGTTAGAAGAAGGCAGAGCAGCTGCTTTGCAAAGGAATTGAAACTCTTCCTTAGCATCATTACCAAAGTTACCCATATTTTCACCACCAGGCCATCCGGTGATGTCAATTTCAAATAGATTAGGACGAGCACCGCCCCCTCTGAGGGCGGATTTAAAGTTAGTGATTGTTCTTAAGTTTGCCATTAGTTGTGTCCTCCGTGTTTATTGTATCTTAAAATCAAACTCTGCCAGTAACTTCTTCAAAAGCAACACCTGTTCGTGTGGCGACGAACGTCAAAGTAACATAGTTAATTGATTTGGTGGGCTTGAGGAAGATATCTGCTCTGAATTCATTATTGTCAATGATTTCAGGAGTGTTATTGGAGGAGTCACAAATGACGCGGAAGTCAAAAAGTCCTCTCTTTGCTTGAACATCGCGAAGGTAAGGTTCAACAGCATTGGTGAAGGAAGATCTAGTAATCTCATCATTGAACTCAAAGAGTTGATCATTAGCAAGTCCTTCAAGTGCTTTTTCAACTGTAAGGAACAGACGGCGAACGTTGATTCTATCAAACGCAGAAGCAAAGTTCAATGCAGTCTTATCACCATAAAGAACAGTTCCAACTCCTGGTAAAGTTACAATAGAGTTGACTCTTGCTTCATAGAGAGAATCTCTTTGTGCTTTATTGGGGTTGTATGCAAGTTTAATTGCATTGTTAAGAACACCTCTTTGCTGTCCAGCAGGTGAGTACCATGGGAACTGATCAATTTCAGTTCTAACCATCAATCCAGCAACGTCTCCATTAGTTGGGATATAACGGAATTGATTGTTGAATCTATCATACATGTACTTATACCCACTTTCAAAGACTGCGAATGAAGAGGAATTTAAAGTACTGAAGAATCTAACGATGTTGTTTGTTTGATCTGTTGTAGATGAAACATCAACAACGTTGTTTCTATCGGGGGAAATAACTGCAATACAGTCTTTTCTACCTTGAGCAACAGAAATAAGTTGCTGTGCTTTTGCCTGTGATTCTGCTTCGGTTGAGCATCCAGGACCCATGAGAAGGAAGTTTACTTCAATCTCATCTTTGTTAGCAAAAAGTTCATAACCAGCTGTCAGATCACCAAGAGATGCAGACATTCCTGTGTTATTTGTTCCACTATAATCCTTACCATTTGTAAGGGTATAAGTCTTATTGCCGATAGCACTGAATGTTGTGTCTTGTGCTAACTGTCCAAAAAGTCCTTCTGCTGTAGTAAACTTAGTAAATGCTGTAGAGAATCCTGTAGCAACAGGTTCAGTCAGATGGAAAGTATCGCGTGCAGCAGAAACATTTCCTCCAGCATAGAGATACTTAGATCCTAATGAAAGGAAATCTTTATAGTAAGTTCTCTCAGGTGATGAAATAGCAGAAACTGTATCAGTTGCTTTAGAGATGAATGTATTTCTCTCAAGGATATTACCCTTAATTCCTGTCACACTACCTGTGTCATCTACAACGACGACATGCATTGAGTCATTTTTACCACTTCTATCAGATACATACTGAGATGTTGTGGGTTTAGGTGCAATTTCTTTCCAGAAAATTGTAGCGTTTGTCAATCCAAGAGTTTGTCCGTCATACCAATCAGTTACTGTACCAGCAGCTCCTGCAAATACCCCAATTCCTTTACCAGTATTAATTCCTGAGTTATTAACAGGAATAATAGCAGATCCAGGTTGGAAAGATCTTAGTGGATCAGATTGAGCATAAGAAGTTGCAGTTTCAGTATTTTGTCCAGAAACTCTGGATACAACTTTAACAACGATGCTACTCGCGCCGTTTGTAGAGTCCGTGGTAACTCCAGTGATAATTCCCTTCAGGAATCCATCAACAGATTTAGTTGTTCCAATACCAGCCTCAGTTCCACTGAGCGCCATGGTAACACCAAATCCAACTTTAAGATTTGAAAGTCCAGGATCATTAGTTGAAAGTCCAATGACTTGATCACCAAAATCATCGATGGTAGCTACCTTAAGATCATTCAGGTAAGTTCCGGGATTTTTTGCAGAATAATAAAAATCAGTCGCTGACTGATAATTGGCATTATAATCATCAAAGTTTTTGATCTTAACTGCTGTGGATGCCAATCCTACACCAGCATTTGCGTTGTTGAGGTTAGCACCGTCTACTCTGACAACTTTAAGTCTTCCACCATAAGAGAGGAAAGATGATGCAGTCATCCAATATTCGTAGTGTCTATCGGTTGAAATAGGTTGTCCGAATGTTGAAATAAATTCTTCTTCTGTGGTGATATCAATTGCTTCAGAAACAGGACCTAAACTAAAAGGTCCAGCAATCGCACCGTTATTTTGAAGAACATTGTCAGCTCTTCCTACGGTAAGATCAACCTCCCTTACAAGTATCCCTGGAGATAGTTGAGGAGTCGCCATTTTTTTCTCCGTTGTCTCAGTTTATCTTTAGATATTTAGAATTAAAAGTATTTTCATCGGGGAAATGAGACGTGAACTACCAATCTGGATAAGTATAATCTACAAATAGTGTTTGTTTCTTTCTACTACTCACTATTCTTTTAATAGTACAATCCTTACATTCATATGAATATGATGAAGCAACTGCTCCTCTATCCTTTCTAGTTCTGTAATATCCCTCTATAAGATTTTTTGTTTCTCCACAAACTCTACATTTTCTATCATTAAGGAGCAGATGTCCAAGTTTAATTTGTCCATCAAGATCCATTATCTATACTCCCACATGTATGAACGATCTCCATATTCTGCTGTTGTCCATCTATCTCCATCACCATCAACAAAACTATCATCATCCAAACCATCATTTAAAAATCCAAATGGTGCCATGTCTTGTTCTATCTGATTCTTTTGTTCTTCATATAATCTCTTTCTAATATCTTGATCAGTAAGTTCTTTAAAATAGTCTTGTGCAACCAACCATGCATAAATTACAAGGCACATTGCTAAATCATCATTACATCCATCTTCTGCTTCAAATGAATTATGTTTTGATATGAAGGTGGTTAGTTCTGATATAATATCTAAATCATGAAAAAGTAATTTGTTCTCTTCAATCATTGCTTTTAGATTGAGAGATCCTACTTTTTTAACAGTCTTGGACATCTTGACACCTAACTGTGTCTTTTTTCCAGAGAATCCTTGTCCTACAACTTGTCCTGCTCTGCCGCGCATGGAGCACATAAGAACATTTTGATATTCTAAATCGTAATGAAGTAGTGATGCTACTTGATCTCCAATATCATTTACTTCACACAAAATAAATGCGCTATTATATTTCTTTGCCACTTCCCAAATTATATTTGGAAATAACATTGGTTTTATATCATTGTTTCTATATTTTGCCACAACTTTATGTGGAAAAGAAGTGATATCTACACATACAAAAGCAGAATAATCTTCACCAACTCCACGAGCTACATCAACAGTCATAACATAATCATGATCCTTTTGGGGTTCTTCATATACATCTAATCCAGCGTTTGATATAATAGGAGCATCATATACTAGTGATCTCAACTTACTAGCAGCAATCAATGTATCGATTGATCCTAAGAATTCACATTCAAACTCAATTTTAAATTGTTGATCAGATGTGTTTGCAATTGTTTGTTCTTTCCATGCTTCATCCCTACCAGGTACTTCACTCCAGTGAACGTCAGTAGGTAGATATTCATTTCTACCCTTCTCTGCATCACTCCACATGCGGTAGAAGTGATTCATACCATGTGGCGTAGAAACAATAATTACCTTGGTGTTTTTACCAGAAGTAATAGTAGGATAAACAGAGGCAAAGAATGAGTCAGCAATATGGTTTGGTACGAACGCGAACTCGTCGAGAAAGAGGATGTTAAATGACATACCTCGGACAGCACTTGCAGACGTAGACGCTGCCAATATTTTACTTCCATTTTCTAACTCCAAAGAACCTTTGTTCCATACCATAATACCTTGCTGCATCCATTTAGGAAGATTCTCATACGCAGTTTGTAATCTTCCTAAAAGTTCCCTAGCAGTTGCTGCTTTGTTAGCAAGTATGCCGATATTAACACTGGCATTGAAAATCGCATAATGAAGAAGATAAGAAACAACTGTAGTGCTTTTGCCAGTCTGTCGCGGCATTTTACAGATGTTAAATCTATTCTCATGAAAATTATGAATTAACTTCTCTTGAAATTTATATGGTGTAAAAGGAACAAGTCCCTCATCCAAACTAACAATTTTTACATACTTATTGGCAAAATAAACAGGATCATCCTGACACTGAACAAACTCAATGATTTGCTCTTCAGTAAATTCAATCGGCGTATTTGCTTTTTTTAGATTTGGATTACCAAGGTATACATTATCAGGCATAATTTATTCAGCAGTTCCAAGCTCTCAAACTTTTGTTAATTCTGCTATCTGGATCTCTTGCAGTTTTGGCAGAAGTTAGTTTTGCTTTCATACCTTTCATTCTTGCACAGAATGATGCTCTTCTTTTGTTTCCTTTCTTTTTAGATGGTGCTTTAAGATCAGAACCTGGGTTTTCTCTTTCATAAGACTTACGCCCTTTTTCGTTAAGTCCACCCTCTTTATTCTTACCAGACTTTTTAGTCCAAGCAGCACCCTCTCCTAGTGCCCCCTCGGAATCCACAATTTGTCCTTCTGATATTTTTCCGTCATTTGCATAATCTGCAATAGTTTCTCCTCTTTTGTCTTCTGTTTCTTCTGAAACTCTGAGGAGTGGTTGTCCTGGTTCATAGTCAGCGACTCTGAAATACGTTAGTTTTGCGCCAGGATATACTTTATCGATCTGATCCATTACATCAGATCTACTTGGAATTCCTACTTTAGGGAAGAACATTTTAAGACTGAAGCCTCTTCCTCTAAAGACAAAATTTACATCAATAATATTACCAGTTTTAGCGGGGAGTCTTACTGCTTCTTCAACCTGCTCTTTTCTGGTTGCTTTCTTTTTAACGCAGTTTGGATATCTTTTTCCAAACATTGTCTTCATTCCTTTTTTCTCGTATCCAGGCCAGCACTTCTCTGTTAGTTCATCCCAGGAAAGTTCTTCAGACTTGTTTCCCCAGTTTGCAGCGCCTACCTTACGACATTTGACTAGTGCTCCTGACGCATATGCACTAGGCCAAACACTGTAACGAGATTTTACTTTGTGGTAACAGGCGTCTTTTGATCCACTACCTTTACCTTTTTTGTCCTTTTCTTGAATGAGTTCGATTTCTTCGTTCTTCATCTTTCTAGGACTATCAGTTTTTACATAAGTTGGTTTAGCAGCACCCGTTTTTTGTTGTTGTCCAGGATCTGCTTTTGTTTTTCTTCTAGCAGCAGAATCTCTTTCTGCTTTTGTCATACTTGCTCTTTTTGCAGAAGAAACACACTTAGGAGTTCCCTCTCCAGGTTCATCACTTGCACATGTTCCGCCAGTACGGACATTTACCCAACCACCTTTACCATCTTTTGATTTGGATCCTTTGAACCACTGACGAAGGTTACCACCTTCATGGACTACTTGTTCTCCCATACCACCACCGTTACCGCCACCACCGTTACCGGCACCATTACCATTGCCACCGTTACCGGCACCATTACCATTGCCACCGTTACCATTGCCATTGCCATTACCATTACCTTTTTTATTGGTATCGGTATCTGGTTCAAGCATACCCCTTCCACCCACATGATATCCCATGGGAATTTTTTTACATTTCTTACTAGTAAAACAGTAATACTGTCCAGCTGGACATTTTTTCATAAGAAAATAATAGTCTTAATATTATTTAGCAATCACTAATTGCAGAGTTGACGATAGATCCTGCTTCAGATCCAACATTCTGTCCTAACAAAGACATCCACCCAGCTGCTAACCATCCAACATATGGGATGCCAATCACAGCAGGAACACCAACTCCAGCAGCAATACTACTTCCCGCCATTGCACCTTGACTCCGTGCTCCAGCGTCCGCCACGATACACTCTATGTCTTTTGCAGACTTTCCCTCGCCGTCTACAGCACCTCCTAGATTCCTAGTGCCATCCATAGTGTATTGATCTTTGCGCCACTCCCGACGACTTTCATTACCACCACCAAATAATCCTCTCTTAGTTTTATCTAATGATAAGGATTTTTGTGACTCAAGAATAGCAGGATCGTTTGCTCTATATTCTATACTGTAACCTTCTTTACCTGCCTCTACCTTATATGATGAGTAATCACCTGCAGGAAAATTAATGATAGGTGGTTGAACGTGATCTTTTCTCGATATTAAATGCCCTAGAACACCAATGTGAGCAATACCAACTATCGCTCCTAACCCTATTCCCAGATATTTTAAAGTTTTCATAATACACCTAGGATTAGAATAATCAATATGTATTTAGTAATCCAATTCTTTAATTGTCTTGAATTCTTTCAGTTTGAAATCTTTTTATATTATCACGTATTCTTTGAATTGTATTATTATCCATTAATTGCGTATATTCTTTTGAAGCATGAACCATTTGATCAATACTAGGTCCATCACCTTGACTATTGGATAATGAAAGTTTTAAAACTGGATATATGTTTGAAAATCTAAATTTTGCCTCACCTGGTTCAGCAGGTGTTTGATAATCTTGAGTTAAATCATCATCATCTTCATTCTTAAACAGATATGGAATATAATTATCAACACCACTCCCAGTAGAGTTTGTAGGTGCTGCTTCTCGAATAAACTCCTTAAATGTTTTCATGCGTTCAATGCAGTGTAGATTACACTAAAGGTTGTTAAACCGGCAGATGAAGGATACGCCAAAAGTCTTAGTTGTCCTCCACTCAAGTCAGCAGAGAAAGTAGCAATTCCTGATGGAACTTGAAGTGTTCCATATTCCGTTACATATGCTGATGAACCATCATGCATTGCCTTAACGATAGTAGAATTAAAACTACTTGATTGAGTTGCTTGCACATTAAACTCAACAGATTGATATTTTGGCGCAGAAAGAGATATAATCGCAGTCTCATTTGTAGTGGCAGTTGTCGTCACTCCAGAGCGAACGATACCTCCCGTCATATCTAAGTTTGTTTTTGTTAAGGCACCTACGATGTATGGCATTTTATGTTGCTGTCTCTAAGATACTTAAAATACACTTAAGTGTGCTGTTTGCACTTGCAGTAATTTTTACTGCATCACTTGTTTCTAAAACTAATTTTCCACTTAACGGAACAAATGCATCATTAGTAGGAACGTTCGCTCCTTTTATGATTTCTGTATCAGTTCCTGATCTTGCATGTTTCATTGTAACAGTAGCGTCGGCACTACCAACATTTGCTACATGTGCATACAGAAGAATAGCAGTATAACCTGTCGGTGCAGTGTACATTGTCTGCTCTGAATCAGTTAGTGCTAAAGTAACTGTTTGAAATCTATTAAGTGCTAATTGTGCCATATTAACTCAGTGCTAAAATAAACGGTGTCATTTCTGTAAACAAACTTCTGGAGAATGCTCTACCACTAATTGTACCGGTGTTTTGGTTTATTTGTAAGTCATCACCTATTCTGAAGTTACCAGACTGATCAGTGCTGGTATAAACGACGTTTCCCCCGTTTGTTTTAGTAACTTCATTTGCTTGAATAGTAACACCACCACGTTTTGGAGTTGCCTCTGTAATAGTGTTACCGGCACCGATATATTCAAAAGTATGTGAACTAGCAATAATTTTGCTTTGCTGGAAGAAATGAACCGATGTTCCTACGCCAACTGAGTG
>Ga0209535_1000027_pt1 | contig 78260 bp, 106 predicted proteins | sample LinPmetageLP28_FD_184041 | JGI IMG/M metagenome (GOLD analysis project Ga0209535, IMG submission 184041) | Marine viral communities from the Pacific Ocean - LP-28 (SPAdes) (version 2) | ecosystem: Environmental > Aquatic > Marine > Oceanic | place: Pacific Ocean | collected 2009-08-22 | reverse complement strand
TTAAAAGAAAATAGTATAAATTTTCTGTTTATCATCAGTTAAAACTGGGTCTAAATCAGTACCAGTATCTTTAACAATCCAAATACCATCATTATCTATTAAATTTGATCTAAACGGATCACTAATGATAAGATTATCACTATTTGATATAATAGAATTAAAATATGTATTATTATCATCTATAATGCTAATTAAAGTATCTGCAGATAAAGCAACAAATGAATTGTTAGACATTGTAATAAAATTCATGTCTATATTATTTTTTAAAGTAAAAAAAGTAGATAAAGTAAATTCAAATTTATTACCATTTCTGTAAAAAAATGATAATTTACCATCACTTAAACCTGATAAAGAATCTAACACATAATTATGTGATACAGTATTAGGTAATTTAAAGGTATATTTACCTAAATCATTATCAAAAATTAAATCAGCATTTACGTAATCTATATTACCATCACCATAATCAAATTCAGCTCTTTTAATTCCTAAACCATTACCGTTGTCTTCATTTACTATATTAGATAGATCAAAATTTACTTTAGTACCGCTTTCTATAGGTAATATTTTAGTATTAGTAGCATAGTCAAGAGTAATTCTAAATCCTGAAGTAGGGTAATAATTAGATAAAGTAACTGTTTTAGTTTGTAATTTCATTATAAAAATAATATACCTTCTTCAAAGTCTTGAAAAATTCTCCCGCTTAAAGATGTTGAATAATAACCTTCATCGCTACCTGAAAATGATGAAGTGAAAAAACTGTAAGTCCTATAATAATTTTCTGGTCTAAATATAGAATTATCTAATATTTCTAATCTATTATTGAATAGTTTATATAGAACGTTATGTAGGTAAACATTTTCATTTAAATCATTATACTGAGCTATTAAATTAAACACGTTTAACTTAGAACTATAATTCAATGATAAATTTCTTAACCTTTTAGGTACTATATCTAAAGCTGATAGATTGAATAAAGAAGTAAATACATTTAAGGCTGTTTTCCTTCTATTAATAATAGGAAATTCAATTTTCTTATCAAGATCATAACTAAAAAATTCATAGAAAAATAAGTAATTGTTATCATTCTTTATACCTGATAGACCAGGGTTACTTGCAAGTCTTGAATTAGGTATAGTATTAATAGTTACCTTGTATATGTTATTATCTACTACCATATCATTAGAAACTCCAGTAAAGGTGTTATCTGTCAATACTACAGGTACAGTTAAAGGAATATCAGTAGATTGATTAAAATTACCGTTATATTTAAATGAATCAATTAAAGTAAACGAATCAGTATCTATAGTAAACACGTCATCATAAATGTTTATATTTCTCACTGCACTTAATAATTCTTGATGCAGTTGAATATTACCAGTATATTTATCAAACAAGTTATTGAAAGATGAACTTAAAGGTAAGTAACTATTTGTAGATATATTTTGAACAAATACGTTTTTATTAGCTATTTTCTTATCAAAGAATGAAAGTTTATCAGTAGGTCTATCAAAGGTTGATAAAGTGTTTGAACCTACAAATGATTGTTTATTAGATACTATACTGTCCTTTTTTAATTGTTGTATATCACTTGTATCAGTTAGATATTCTACGAATTTATTACCGTATATATCTATCTCTACTTTATTAATAATTCCATAATTGTGATTAAATGAATAAGGTGTATCGAACGTACTTAATAAATTATTTGTATTTCTAAATTGTTCAAAGGTATTATATGAGTAAAAATTACTATCAAAAAATTCACTTTTTACATTTTTTTGACTTACTGAAGAAGATTCATTTTTAAAAACGCTATCTTTATTTAGATTAAATTCAAATGGATGGTCTCTCTTAACTTTACTTAAATTAGTAATATTACCAAAACTATTAATATCCGGAAATACATACAATGTATTTGCTGATAAATCTTGTTTTAATGAAGTTGTATAATCACCTTTCATTTTTAATATTGAAAATGAAGTAGGTTTATAAAAACCTCCTACTTCTCTTTCAAACTTATTACTAGTACTTGGAACTGTTAATGTAGAAGCATAGTTTATATTAAGTAAGTTGTTAACTTTATTATTACCTTCAAATAATACCCCTGATAAGAATTTATTTTCTGAATTTGTCGATAAGAAGTAATAATCAGTACCAATTAATTTTTTAACTAATTCTGCTTCGAATAAGAAATTAAGTTTATCTCTATCCCCTTTTTTATAGTCTATATAATCAGTAGATTCTAAATAACTTTCATCAACATCATTTACATTTATAATAGGACTAAAGTCTCCTAATTCCTCTAGTTTTATATTTTTTTCGTTTATTATTCTTATTATACTTTTATCTAAATCTATAAAATCAGTACCTTCAATTTTATTTGAATTTGAAGTAAAGAATTTTTTTCTATTTAAAGTACTATCATAAAAATCTGACAATTTATCTGGATCTAAATCAAAATAATCATTAAATGTATCGTAAGATTCTTCAATTTCTACTTCTATATTAACTTGTAACACACTTAAAGCTAAAGTAGAAGATACAGGTATAGAACTATCATCTCCTTGAAATAAATCTATAATTTTATCCTTTACAAAATTCTTTACACTTAATGTAGAACCTTTATCTTTAACTTCTCTTAAACCTTTTTGAAATGTATCTCTTTTTTCCTTGAAGTATAAGCATATTTCTCTAATTTTTTTAGAATAAAAGGGAATCGCAATAGTTAAATTTTCATTATTATTAAAATTAATAGTTTGTAAATATCTTCTTTCTTCTGGTGTAGAATATTTTAATGATATTTCTTTAAATAAATTAATGTATTGATCTTTTACATCTTTATCAAAGTTTATATTATTATTGTATGAAATATTATTCCAACTTTTAATATAACTTTCATATTTTCTAAAATTTTCAGCTTCATCATCGAATACTCTAGAGTAGTTTAAAAATTCAATGAATGAAAACGGTTTATTCCTATCTAATTTATCATCATTTAGGTCATTAGTTACACTATTAGCTATTGTATAATCAGAAAAACTATTAAAACTCTCACCCATTAAGATTATTTATAATAAAAAAGTGATTATTAAAGTTAATATCCTCCTCCACCGTAATCTATACCGCTTTCGCTATCTTCAGATGTACCTACTGGTGGAGAATGTTGATAACCTAAAGATTTAAACTTAATATGCTGTTGATAAGTTTCTGCATAAAACTCATTACCTAGATCATCATACATATAATGCGGTACGAATGAAGATTCAGTAGGGTAAGGATCATCCTCTACCAAACCTGTATTTTTAAATAAATTATTAATGATTAAATCATCCATAACTCCTCCTTTTTTACTATAATTGAAGAAACTATTTAAATTACCCATTGTATTATTACCGTTATCATAATCAATAAATTTTTGCAATTGTGAACCTTCTATAACATCATCATTATATCTATAAAAGTTATAATGATTATCAAGAGTTATCTTTTTAGCCTGAGTTGTTTGACTAGTTAACCTATAATAACCAGGTTGATTATTAGCTGATAAACCAATATTCAATCCATTTTCAATTTGTAAAAAGCTATTAGTTGTATTTATATCACCTTCTAATTGAATAAAATTTCTTTTACCTAAATTATCAGGCAATATTAAACCCCATCCCCATGCATCTTGATAATCACTAAGAGGAAATGATTTAGTAGTAGTATCTCTAAAACGCATATCGTAAGCACTTAACAAATTAGTATTAATTACTTTATATTTTTCACTAAATTTTTCATAAGCTACGATACCATACTTATAAGGTTGAACTATACCATTCAAAACTGGGATATTATTACCTAAATTTTTACCAAAATCAGGATTATTATCATAACCTTTTTTATCAAAATCGAAATTGTAATTATTTTTTGAACCTTTTTGTAAAGATAAATTAATACTTAAATTATCAACTAATCTTTGTAAACTAGGCGGATATTCTATATTGAATCTTTCAAAATCTACATTTAAGTTTTCTAATTGACTTACAAAGTTTTTTAAATTAGAATAATTAATATCATTTGTATTAGAAACAAAGTTACTTATCTTTTCATAAATTTTAATACCTAAATTTTCTAGATTACCGCTTAGATCACCAACAGACGTACCTAGAAAATTATTAAAAAAATTATCTTTATTAGTTAATATATCTTGAAAAATTAAATCTTTATAATTTTGTTTTTGGTCGTTATCTTCATTTATTTTTCTATATTTATAAAACCCTTTTGTAGGGTAAAGATCGAAAACATCGCTTTCCCCTGTAATAGTAGCAGTACCAGTATTAGATTCACCTTTAATTTTTAAATTAGATAAACCTTGATCTGAAACGAAATAACCTCTAAAATAACCTCCTCCATTTAATGCTGACAATGTATCGTTAGAATTAAAAGTTATATCATCAACATAAATTTCTACAGGCACACTAGATAGAGTTTGTATTTGAAAACATGATAAAGAAATCTGGTTAATACCGTTACCTAGACTAAGTTTAGGGTAGTTATTTATACTAAAATTATTATCCGTTTTATATTTTATAGTAAAATAAACTTTTTGACCTGTATAGTATATAGGACCAATATTAAACGTATCATCAGTTTTACCTATACCATCAATACCATTTGTACTAAAAGATAATTTACTAGGAATAGGTTCCCCTCTTATACCTAACACGATATTATTTGAAACGCTATTTAATACATTAAGTTTTTCATCATCTATTTTAAAAAAATTAGATTCAGGGTCTTGATAATTACTTGTATCAAAGTTAGCAAATATTACAACGTCGTTGTTCATTATGAATATTTATCTAATCCTCGAAATACCTAAACGTGGCTCTACCTGATGTCCCAATAAAAATTGAATTATCCACATTTTTAGGTGTAAAATTAAGATTTAATACTGATAAAGCTGATATAGTTGATACAACAGTAGGTACTGTATATGTAGCGTATATATTATCAGATGTAGTTTTTATAGAATCTATAACTTCAAAATTATCACCTATATCTTTTATAAGATAACTTCCTTTTTTATACTGAAAATTATTATCATTAAAATATTCATTATTAGTATAAAACGTATTTGCATGCCCTGATACTGATAAATTTACTGTATACTCATTAGCAGATAAAATTCTACTACTATATAATGAATTAAATCTAGTAACGGTTATAATTCTGTCAGGTATAGAAGATTTTTGTGTACTTAGACCATCAAAAGTTAAAAATAAACTATCTTGTAATGGGTCTATAACCTTTATTAATTTTTCTTGTACACCTTTAAAAAAATTACCTGCACTATCAGTAACTACAAAGGTTACATTATAAAGACCAGGACTATCATATATATGAAAAGTACTTAAACCGGTTCCTGTAGTGCCATCACCGAAATCAAAAAAGTAATTTGAATCACTTATACTACTATCAGTATTTTCAAAGTTAGGTTGAAAGTTTAACTCCCCTAACGGGCCTGTAAAAGTATCAAATTCAGAATATATAAATTTTCCATTTGCATTTAATTTACTACTACCCGGTATTCTTGCTGATAGGCCTTCAGAACCTGATAAGGTAGGGAAAATAGGTACATTTGTCAATCTACTTGTTATATTATATAACGCATTAACAGAATTAAGTCTTGAATAATCGTTACTAAAAATATAGTTTAAACTAGGCATCTTCTATAATAATATTATTTAAAATTGAATTATTATACAAAAACGGGTATTTAAAAAACGGTAATTGTAAATCTGAAGTAATATCTGATATATCAATATCTGGATAATTAATATTGAAAGAAAGTAAACTCAAGTTTGGTGTCTCTATAATTTTATCACCGCTGACTCTTCTAGTAAATAATTCAACTACTCCGTCTATAGATAAAATCTTATTTTTTAATTCAGTAAGACTTATAATTGAACCTAATTTAGCATCTTTAAAGTAACTTATAAAAATATTGTTTATTTGTTGCTTTATACTATCAACACTTATTCTATTAGAAAGAGATCTTTTAGCTACTAAATATGTATCATCAATTATTTCAGTTGTTAATAGTTCATTTTCTTCACGTAAACCTATACCAAATGCATTATAAATAGGATCTTGAGGTATAATTTCTATATTTACCATTTTCTGCGTATTAATTGCATTTATTATAGTATTTTTTTGTGGTGTTGTTAAAAAATTTACATTATTTTCACTATCAACATTAGATATAGCTGGCACCATAAATATGTAAACGTTATTAGAATCTGATGGTGAAGAAAATTTTAACTGATTGAAAAGAAATCTAGGATCATCATTAGGTTTATCAAGACCTAATTTATAAAAATAATCTATATAATCACTTATATAAGTTTTGTTATTAACTACTTTAATATCATCTAAAATATTAGAGAAATTTTTATTAATAAATGATTCATAATCATCAATAGTAACTAATCTATTTTGACTTTGAAAAATCTTTTTTGAATTAGTTCTAATACTATCTACATCTTCACGTTGTTTAGGTGTAGTTGAACCATTTAAATTAGAAAAGGATATAAGTTGAGCATTTTGAGGAGATAAAAAAGTTAAATTAGCATTATCATAAATATCATCACTTATATCTTCAAAAGTAGGTGTGCTATATATGTTTAATTGGTTACCGTTTAACTGATTAGGGGAAATTACTCCTGATTCGCCGTCTGATTTTAGATAATATATAAATATATCATCTCCATCTCTTAATCTTCTACCAAAAACTCCATTACCGAATTTAATTTCATAAAACCCGTTCTCATTAATACGTTTTTCATAATTTAAATCACCAGGACCTTTAAGAAACATATTATTTGTTTCTTCATAAAAACTATATCTACCGTTATCAGATTCTCTAACATAAACATTTATAGATTTTTCATCTATAAAAATAGGTTCACCGGTTATATTATCTTTAACTACTAAAGTTACAGTTTCAAAATCCTCTCCTACTGCTTGCTGTTCTGGGTATTCATAATACTTACCTTGATATAGTAAATTATTTTCAGATAAGTTAGATAAAACTTCACTTGTATTAGAGGATTTGCTGAACGACACGTCATTTGTAAAGCTATAATCTATACCATTTACAGTAAAGTAAGAATATCTTTTTATTGTATATAAATTAGGTATTAATTTTTCATTAGACACCGATTCAAATGAAAGAATAGATGTTTGAAAACCTGAAGGTTTATAATCTATTAACTTTACTATTCTATTCATATTTTCATATAAAGTAGCTTCATTAAAAGTAGATTCTGAAGCAGTATTGTTAAGATAAAAAAGTAAAGTATGGTATGAATATGAAATAATATCTATAATAGCTGATATATTACTACCTTCAAACGCTTGATCTGTAAATACACCTCCTTCATTTAATCTTTTTTTGATTAATTGTTTAAGGGTTAAAGCATCAAAAGTTGTGTAACTATCTCTACTTAAAGTAAAATCAGTGTTATCTGCCATAGAAATATTTAATCATTGTAATTAGTAACCACCAGTCGATGATCCGTTATTAGAATCTGATAATTCAGATAGTTTTCCGGATGATTTATTTTTAGAAGATTCATAAAACCCGGTTTTGTTTAAAGCCCCTACTATACTGAAATTTTGATTGTTGAATCTTGGTATAGTGAATTCAAAATTAATAATATATTCTTGCTCAATTTCATCAGCTATTACTTCTAAACCTATTATTTGTATTCTTGGTTCGAACCGTGATACATTTTCAACTATATTTTCTCCTATAACTAAAGCTCTTGGTTCAGATACCGGTAAAAATAGTAAATCTCCAAAATTTATACCAAAAGTAGGGTTTAGAATTTTTTCACCTGGAGATGTAGTTATAAGACTTATAAATGAATTTCTTATTGCATCTAAATTATTAGATATCTGTATATCAGTGATTTGATCCTTTTTATTAAGTTCATCATTAAAAGTTCTACCTAATTTAAAATCTAATTTTAAGTCAGAAAAAATGGAAACATCAGGTTTACTATCAGTTTTCTCTAAAATATTTAAATTTATTCTTGCCATATATTATATTTAATTAGATGTTTGTACGATTAAATATAAATATTATTATGGCGCGTAAATTCTTAAAGTTAATTGAAAATACAATTGAAAGATACTCTAACGGAGGTATTTTAACAGGTGATATGGTTAAACTAGTTAGCAACTATAAATCAAAAGATGGATATAAGAGTTTATCTGATGATATGAAGGGTTATATAGATAATTACTTTGATACAGATAAAAATTATTATGTAGTAAATATAAAAACTTCAGTAGGTACTCAAGGACCTGGTAATAATGATAACAGAGGTGATTCTTTTAATGTAGAAGTTGCAAAAGAATTAGCTAATGGTAGATATGATAATCAAGGTAAAGTAACTTTAGATGGTAATTTACTTCAAAGAATAGACACAGGTATTAATAGACACCCTACTCCTGATTCTGATAAGTATGATAATAAAGTTCAAATAGATCCAGTAAAACCTGAAGAAAACGAAGAAGAACATCAAACTATGACACAACAAGGTGATAGTCTTAAAAAATCTGAAATTTCAAATCCTACTTCTAATACTAAAATACCAGCAAATGGTTCAGTTAGTAAAACTAATCAAGTAGGTAATTATACTACACAGTATATGGGTTAAATATTTTCTAAATTTACCCAACAAGCAAAAGCATTAATTTCTTTATCTAATACAAATACGTCTTTATACATGTGATCTGAAATAGACACTATATATTGACGTTTTTTATTGTCATCTAAACTAGAAGTATAAACAAAGTTTAAATATTGCTTCATTAAGTTATGATAATCACCCTGAAACTCATTCTCGTTTTCAATTAAGTATTTTCTAAGTTTTAATACAGTTTTAGAACCTATATGTTTATGAATAACGTTTATTATATCATTATTATCAACTTTATGATCTATAGTAAACTTACCATTAATATTTGCTTTTTGTATACTATTTAAAATTTTACGTATATCAGGATAACCTTGTTTAATTAAACCAACTAGATTAACTTTATCATCTTTTTCTACTTTAATACCTTCTTCTTTAACTATATCAACTACACGCTTTACCACATCATCAAAAGGAGGAGCTAAATCAAAGAATTGAGTTCTACTTTGAATAGCAGGTATAATTTTATGCTTATAATTTGCAGTAAGAATAAAGCGAGTCATACTGCTATACTCTTCCATTGTATTTCTTAATGCTCTTTGACCGTCAATGGTAATACCGTCTGCCTCGTCTAATATGACTACTTTGTGCTTACCATCGAGAGACTTAGTCTGACTAAAGCCTACTACCTTTGAGCGTATTGTATCAATGCCATTTTCATCAGAAGCGTTAATATAAAGATATTGGCAATCTAATACATGATTTACCAATATTCTAGCTAATGTCGTTTTACCTAAACCAGGTGTACCAACAAATAAAAGATTCGGTATTTCATCGGTAATAGATTCAAAATATTTTCTATTACCATCTGATAATACTAAATCAGATAACGTTTGAGGTCTATACTTTTCTACGTATAAGTTATTAAACATTATTTCTTTTTTCTTTTAGTAGGCTTTGTAACTGTAACTGTTACAGTCTTTCTAATCTTAGCATTACCTACTTTTTTTTCAGTTATTCTTTGACTTGTTCTTTTCATAATTAATTATATAATAGTTCCTATTTACCACTTGATCCAAAACCAGCATCACCACGTTTTGCTTTAGTTACTTTTTTAACCCAACTAACTTTTGTATCATAAATTTTTTCAATTTTAATCTGAGCTACTTTATCACCTTTTTTAAAGTAATAATCTTCATGAGAAAAATTATACATCTTAACTGCACAATCACCTCTATAACCATTATCAATTTCACCTAAATGAGGTTGTAAACCTGCTTTAAAACCTAATCCAGATTTAGGTCTTAATACAAATCCATAACCAGGAGTTATATCTGCTACAGTAATACCTACTGGAACCACTTCATTACCTACACGAGTTTGACCAAACCATGACCAACTACCTCTTACAACCGTATCTTCAACTGCATATAAATCGAAACAATTATCACCATCATGCGCTTTAGTTGGTAAAACTGCATCGTCATGCGTTTTTATAAACTTTATATTAACTTTTTCACTCATATATCTATTATATTAACGTTCCTAACAGTTTTCAACTAAATAATTATATGAGTAAAGAAGATGAAGATGTAGAAAGCGTTGTTGGAGACCTTTTAAGTCAGTTAAAAGGTTCAACTAAAGTTAATAAACAAATTCAAGATGGTGATTTAAATTTAAGTAATGAGAATTTAGAAGAATTTTTATTACAATATTCAGGTAAGCTAATTAAAGGTAGTGTAGATTATGTTGAAGATGTTAAGCAGTTTATAACAGCTGCTCCTGATTATAAAGATTTAGAAGCTTTAAGTAAGTTAGTAGGTGCTTCAGCTGCTGCTATAGAAAGTCTTAATAAAATTCATATTACTAATAAGAATAATGAAGCTAGAAAAGAAATAAAAGAGATTGATATTCAAAGTAAAAAAGAACTTCAAAATACTTCTAACGAACTACTAGGTCTTACAATTAACAGAGAAGAATTAATTAAAAAATTAATTAATGATGCTGATATAATTGAAGCTGAAGTATCTGACTAAGAAGATAATATAGAATTAGAAGTGTATATACTAACATCTAATTTATTCTTTAAAATATCATATTGCTCCTCAATACCTTCTATTTTATAACTGTAACTGAATAAACTCGACTCAGTTTCATTGTCTCTTAAGTTTAAATCTTTTATAAAGAGTATATACTCCCCCAAACCTTTTATATTTGAAACAATATTTTTTATCATTGGCTCTTTAAAATTAAAAAATCGTTCATAATATTTGTAATCATTAGTAATATTATAACCATGCGAAGTTGTTTGTATTGATATATCTGAATTATCTCCTACTATACCTTTCAAATTAGTCTTCATCAGTGCATCATTAAATTTAGTAAATTTTTTCTGTAAGGATTTATTGTCTAATGTAGTTTTATTAAAAATAGTTGTATTTAAGTTATTAGGTATTTCAGTTTCACTATAAAAAACATCAAAATAAGGTGATATACTATTATCTATAATACTATTGCTATCAAATAATATACCAACATCATCTGAATAATTTTTAAAATAAACGTTATCTTTAATGAAATTAGATACTGAATTTTTTATATCTATAAATAGACTATTATATTTTTCTATGTAATAGTTTTTAAATGATTCATCAATTTTTTTATCATCTATAGTAAAATCTTCATCATTTAAGCTTTTATAAAATAATACAGTATTAGCAAATGCTCTTCCGGAAGATTTACCCTTTTCATAGTCTATATTTAAATTTAATTCAGTTAAGTAATCTCCTATTACATCAATAAGGTCAGTATTTTTTTTATAAAATTCTTCTTTTTGTAGAATAATTGTATCAGTATATTCAGGTATTAATGTTGTTTTAAAACTCATATTACTTTTTCATTAAATTTAGGGTCTGTATGTATATATGTCTTTACTGCTAATATTTTATTATTATATCTTGTATCATCAATAAAATTATGTTCTACATTTAATATAAAGTAAATACCTAAAAATTTATCATCAAATAAATTGTCTATATATTCTCCGTCTCTTTCAATACTGATAAATTTACCAGCTTTTCTAAATAATTGACCTTTTAAAGTTATTTCTGCAGCTAAATTAGTAACTATAGAACTTTTAAGAAGATTATTGATACCTTCTGATAGTCTTATATTATCATTTTCACCATATAATGAATAATAATTATCAAATGATAAATTGGTACCTTTCATTTGATTTACTATTAAATTAGGGTAGGGATTATTATCTTTACCTTTCATATTGGTAACATAATTTTCATTAAATTTGTTTTTTACATTTACTATATCAGTATTTTTTTTATCTATATTAAAAGTTTTATTATTAAAATTATATGAATGTAGTATTTTCGTTTTTATTTTTTCACTGTTAATAATAGAATCAGTATTAAAAAAATTAATATTTTTTATTTCACTATATTGACCAAATGATGCTATTCTACTAGGTGTCTTTTTATCACTTTGTATTACTGAATCACTATCTGATGTACCTGTAATAAATATTTTTTCTAAATTTTCTTCACCTGCTGTACCATCTTCAGCATTATAAGCTTTTTTAAATAATGATGAAACACTTTTTAAAGAATATTTGTTATCATAATTTCCCTTTTTAAGTATTGAAAAGTCATTACTAGAACTATCACTTACATGTTTTGAAAGTAAATAAAGTAGATCATCATAAGCTGTATTATCGGCTGGCGAAGTATAGAATATTTCACTGATACCTTCTTCGAAATCTGGTGTGTTATCTTTTTTAAGTTTTTGTACTTGGTTAAAAGTCTTTAAAAATAAACTATTTTTTAATAAATTTTTAATACATATCCCAGTTTTTACTTGTCTATCATTATTAGACAGTAAAAATATATTACTTTTATTTTCTAACAATTCAGCTGACGAAAAAAATGATTTTTGTTCTCTTAAAATTTTTTCATCAAAATCAATTAAATTTATAGTTTTAATAGTCTCATCCCCTTGCAATGATTCACTATCATCAGTACATACAAAAAGTTTTCTATAGCCGAATTTATTATTAAAATCATCATTTTCGGTACCGTAAACTTCATTAGCATTATCAATAGGTACTAATTCTACAAATAAGAAATCTCTACCGTCTCCTCTGTATTGAAACCCTTTTAGTATATTTTTTAGTTCTGGGTTAAATTCATAATCATCATTATTAGTTTTTAATCTTTCAAATGAATTATCATTATCTACAAAGCTAATAGAAGAGTAATTAAAAGGGTCAAAAGCATTGTCATTAATTGTAAAGCTCTTTAAACTATTTTTAGACATAGTAAAAACACTTAAGTCTGCATTAACAAATAAAATTTTAACTACATATTTTTGATTATCTATCAAATATTCGTTTGAAGAAGAATCATTTTTAGTTAATTCTAATATATTATTTAAAATCATTGTAATTGTTGGCTAATACTATCAATAATATCTTTTATATAGTTATTTTTTATATATTTTATTTTTTTACCTAAAGGTAAACTCTTTACAGGATTATTGATCTTATTAACTATCATAATCAACCACCATAAGTGAGTTGTACCGTATAATTGATAACTAATAGTAGTTAATGGTGTATTTTTATACAAAGTTAAATAATCAAAGAAATTATTATTTAAATTATCTGGTATATTAATTTTTTTTAATATATTATAGTAATAAAAATTTTTATCACCAGTTTCATAAACTTTAAATATATTTTCATACCTAAACATTTGTAGTTCAGGTAATTGACTTATATCTTTTTGATATTTACCATCCATTAGTCACCCCTCCTTCTTCTACTAGCGGAAGGATTGCTTCTAGCTCCTCCTGAACCTATATTAGGTCCTCCTTGGGTTTCATCTGTACCAGGAGCTGTATTGTCTATATCAGGATTATTTAACGCTTTAACACCTGCTGTTACAACTCCTCTATCTATACTTTCGTACATAAAGTTTCTAGTTTCATCATTTAACCCAGTTATCTGAAAACTAAGTTCATATGCATCAGGTATAGCAGTTCTTATTGTTCTAACTTGAGTACCAACTTCAGAACCGGTTGAAGTAAATTTAGTTACTGGTAAATTTATATCCATCGTTCTTCTATTACCTAAAAAATTCACTGACATACTTTTAATATATGAATAAGGCATATAAGCTACTCCTTCAATAAAAGTTTCATATATAACTGGTACATCAACTAAATTTTTAGTAATTCTACCAGGGCGATTTTGATATATTAACCCGTAAATTAATTGATAATTACGAGAAATGTCTTCATATTTACCTGTATTTAATAAAGGTATTTTTATAGTTAAAGTTCTACCTTCTTCACCCATCGTAAATTGTTTAGCTTCTTCTATATATACTCCTGGTCTTATTGCTAAAGCTAATCCGGTAGCTTGTTGTTGAAAATCTCTAACTACTCCTAAAACATCTGAAGCAATATTACCTTGATCACTTCCCATAACAATGTTTGACTCACGATATGCATTATCTAAGTAAGGAAATATATATTCAAAACCAGTTTTTTCAGTAGAATATAAAAAATTATATGGCTTAAGTACGTTACTTTGAAATGTGTCTTGTGTTAATAATTCCCCTGCAGCTTTAGCTACAGTGCTTAAAATACCTTCATCCTTTGCTGCATCAGTTTTATTATCACTACCGCCTTGACGAATAATATTAAGCTGATCTTCTATATTTTTTTCATCACCAGGTTTTATAGCATCAATAACACTGCTACCTACAGTATTTGCTAAATCTGCACTTGCTAATAAAGAATAAGCTAAATTACTAACAGTACTATTTTTAGTAATTCTTTTTTCAATCATTCTAAGTTTAGGTACATCCTCTCTAGAAGATTTAGGACTTTTAGTCCAAGGAAATTCATTATTAACATCAATAGGATCAGATGGTCCTGATAGGCCTTTATAAACTCTATTTTTAACAAAACTCATGTTTGCACCGACGTTAGTACCTGATCTAACTAATACAGGTAGTTTAGCGTCTTTACCAAATTTAAGAGTCCATAAGTTTGCCATTAATAATATTTAATTAAGCATACATTTCTCTAAATTGTTTTATCGAAGGTCCTTTACTTGAATTTATTATTGATGTATTAGTATTAGTAGTGCTAACTACATTTCCAGTTGAATTAGATTTTTCTATCAAAGCTTTTAAGAAAATATTTTGTTTTTTAAGTTCTTTTAATTGTTCATCTTGTAAACTACCTATATTAGTGGTTAAGCTACTAAACGTTTCTTTATCTAATAAATTAAGTGATTTGTCATTACTTACTATAAACCCTTCAGATTCTGGAACGAATAATTCGGGACCTGCTTCACCAACTATATATTCATTTTTTGCTTTTACTTCTCCTCCTAACTCTCTCCTTCTTGGTTTATTATTTTCAGTTTGTATATCTGTAAAATTTGTCTGGGCTGATTCACCATCAACTATTGGACCCATATCAATACCTAACATTTTTGCTGCTCTTGATCTTACTGAAAATCCTAAGATTTTTTCAGGTAAGAAAGATAACACTTTAACTAAAATTTTATCTTTAATATTTTTAAAAAATGTACCGAAACTAAAATTACCTCCTTTATCAGTAGCTTCCTCTTTTTCATTGAATAAAAAATCACTTAACGGTTTCATGAACGGTATAGCAAATGCCATTCTAGTAAATCCTCCTTTAAAGTTACCACCCATTACATCACCTACACCTCCAAAAAATTCAAATAAATTTTTAATTGGAAAATTATTCATAATTTTATCTTTTACATTACCAAAAAAATCACCTATTTTAAACCCTGAACCTGCTGGTTTAACTTCTTCTGGATTACCAGCTTTTACATCTAAAAACGCATTTAATACATCTAAACCTATACTTAAACCAGTACCTAAACCTGGAAATAAAGTAGCTATACCTGAAGCAAGATCAATTAAACCTCTTCCAAGTTGACCACTCTTAAATCTACTAACAGCAAACCCCCATGATATAAGAGAACCTATACCTGGTATTCTTTTTAATACAGGTTGTAAAGTTTTAGCAAATAATTTACTTATAACTCCAAATACACCTTTAGCAGCTCCTTTACCTCCAAGCTTTTTAAATGGTGCTAATAAAAATTTACCTATACCTCCTAAGAAACTTTTAGCACTTTCTATAATATTACCAAATAAGTTTTTAGGTAATATTTTAGCAAAGGTTTCAGTAAATTTACCCATTTGCTTACCAGCTAAGTTTGCAAATAGTTTAACACCTCCTATAATACCACCTTTCGATAAAATATTAAACAGACCTTTTAAAGGACCATCTGTCATTAAACCTGTAACTAAAGCTGATAGACCTCCTAACACTAATAAGGCAGGTCCAATTAATTTTTTAATAAAATTGAAACCTCCTTCAGGTTTCTTTTCTTCATCTTCTTCTTTCTGTGTTAAAGCATTTCTTAAATCTTTTTCTGCACTTTTACCAAAATCAGTTATAATTCTTGGTTCAGGTTTTTTTACCAACTCTTCAACTTTTTTAGGACCTTCATTATAAGAAGAGCCAGAAACTTTTTCTAATTTATCAAGTCTTTTATTTTGATTATTAGAAACTTTAGTTATTAAGAGAAGTGCATCTGATAAAGTTTGATCTCCGGCTGCCATTAATAATATTTATAAAAAATATTATACTACGAAGAAGTCAGGTGTTATAGATATATATTTTTCAGAATTAGGTATTTGAGTCATATTTAACTCAATATCTCTTATTTTATTAATATAGTTAAAGATTTCTTTTAACTCACTTGTTTCGATTTCACTTAAAATTTTTAAAGAATTGTTAAAATTTTCTGAAATAACTAATGTTTTATCTCCTACTATTATTTCATCAACAAATTTAAGTATTTCATACACATACAAATCACTAATTACATTATTAACATTATCTTCAGTAATTTTTTTACCTTTGTATTTATTAAGTAGCAGTTTGTTAACTTTATTATCTAACACTAATGAAGGTTTACTAACTCTAAATGTAAAGCTATCAGTAACTATTTCAAGTGGGTCTATAGATAAATGGGTTTTATTTTTATCAATAATATTTGATATATCTACTTTTGTATCATCTAAAGCATATTCATTTGACATTTTTTGTCTTAAAGATAGTGAAATAGATACTCTGTCTATAGTATCAAGCGTGTTTATATCACCTGCAAAGTTTTCTTTAATAATATTATAAAATGAATTATTAAAGAATAAAACAGATAAATTACTTTGAATACTATTTTCAATAATTATTTTCTGCTGTTGCAAGTTTAATGGACTTATTTCTAAATCTAAATTATTAGCTCGTGAAAAGAAGGTTAAATTCTTTTTTAACCCTTTTACCTCATTTAATATGTCATTAAAATTTTCACTCATATTAATATTTACTTGTGTTGCGTAGGTATACCAGGGTTATCGTCTTTATTTTGTTCCTTCATCTCATCTTTGAGTTTATTGTGAAATAATTTTAATTCAGAAAAAGAATAATTTTTGAATTCATTAGAAGTGAAATTAAGATGTCTCATTAGACTATATTCAAAATCATATAAACTGTTTAAATCGTAATTGAAAATATGTTTCAATACATTTAGTAGATCACCGTTATGAAGATTTATATCTAAATCTAAAAATTTTATTTTATTATTTTTTAAATCTTTTAATGATTGGTTATATAAATCTACTATATTAACATCAGTTATTTCGTTAAATATTTTTTGTTTTTCTTCAAATGAAAATTTTTCTAAATTTATTTCTTTATTGTTTATTTTTAGAATTTTTAAGTTTTTTATTATTTCTTCACCAATATCTTTTATATAAAAACTAGTAAAATTATTTAAAACAAAACAATCAGTCTCTATATCTTTCTCATATATATTAGCATCTTTTAATATAGTTGTTACATCTAAATTATAATTTCTCTTTTTGTAATTTATTTGTATGTCTTCACCTAATATTAAAGAACGTATAAAAAGAATTAATTTAAATTTATCAAGTGCGTTATATTTTTTATCAGATATTAAACAACTATTGAATAACTCGTTAAAAATAACATTTATTACTTCTATATCTGTCGTCAATAATTTTTTAACTAAGTTTTTATAATCGAAGTAATTTAATTCTTTAACTATAAATCCTTCATAATGATATTCATTCATTATTAAAATTTAAACGGGTTGAGTGACTTAATCAACTCTTCTATATTCATAAACAAGTTATTGTTAACTGTATAATGATCATAAACCCATTTAGTTGTAAAGTTTTTATCAGATTCTCCTGATGCATATTGATAATCTCTTGTATCAACTTCAGTTGGAACGCAATTGAAAAACTGCCAAGTTTTTCTTGGTATTTGAGATAAACCTTTTTCGCTCCTTGTATACTGGACTATAGTTATATTACATTTAGGATCTTTAAGTCTTTCTCTTAAATCGTTAGGATTTCTTGCTACATAACCGTAATGACTTGCCATAATTAACCAAGGTCTAATTACAAAATCAATAAACGATGTATTAGTATCTCTAAATGGTATAGTTAAAGCATTACCTGAAAAGGCTCCTCTATCTTTTAAAATTGTACCTTGAATGAACCCTCTATTATTATCTATCATTGCGGCGTCTGAATCTAAAGTTTCTGAACCAACATTAAACCCAGTAGCAAATATACAACCTACCATTCCTTGATTCTTTAAATTTGTGGTAACTGATTTCGCTAAAGTTATATCTGAAAACTGTCTACCGTCTATCTCTTCTAACATTTTAATGGTATGATTTGTAAGTCCTAATGGAAATCTATCAAAAAGTATTATAAATTGTGTATTTAAAGGTATCGATGAAGACCATTGACCTAAACTATTAAGAAAATGGTCTCTCATACTTATTAATGGTACACCTGGTAAATTAGTACCTAATAATGATAAACCTGGTTGAGCTACTGAACCACCGACTAATGAATTTGTAGCATTAGAAACTCCTTGTATAGCATTATTAATAGAATTTAATATAGACATCTAATTATATTTATGCATAGAAAAACCGTACCTAGTACGGTTTGTTTAAATTAAGATGTTTTCCTAAAATAATGGTATGATATAGCTGCATCAAACGTTACTATATCGCCTGTAGCTGTAGCATCATAAGATGGAGCACTTACGCTCTTAGGGTATATACCAACTAATTGATATTGATCAACTTTATTAAGTTCCTTATCTAAAAGAACTAAATCAAGAACTGCTTCTTCAGTTGGCATAAAATAATTACCTGTACTATCTGAATCATCAAAAGTATCATTAATAGCTTGTAAGAATTTATTTCTTAAATCATATGATTCATCACTTCTAAATGTAATTGAATAACTATCACTTCCGTCATACTGAACAACACCTGGAACGTTAAAATTTAATCCCATATAAGGTGCTTGTACGTTAGTAATTGATTTACCTGGTAACGTTGCAGTAGTAGCATATACCAAATCACTTTCATCAAATGAAACCGATGAACCACTACCAAAATTAATATTCAATACTCTAAAAAGATTATTTCTAGCAAAATCTTTTGATTGTGCTGCTGTATAAAACCCTTGAATTGTCTGTGATGTATCTGCCATGTAATTATTTAATCTTTTTTATTATGTTGATCTATTATAATCAACTTTAAAATATAGAGTATCGGTACCAGCACCGTCCCCTGATAATTGAAGTGTTTTACCTGTATTATTTTTAACTATAAGTGTAAGTGCATTACTACTTAAAGGTACTGCAGTCATTTCAACACCACTCAAATGAGTATAATCTCCATGTCCTAAGTAGGATGGTGTTAATATATCTCCTGGAGAAAACTGCGATGGTAAAGTTGCAGATAATACATTAGCTGCTACATCAGTACCATTTGCTCCGTAAGGTACAAATGAAAATGTAGATACAAATACTGCACTACTACTAAAATTAGTATTATTCAATACAGCACCACCCATAGTAAAGAAACCTTCTCTTGCTGTTTGAGCTAATACTTCATTTCTAATAGCTGGGAATTGTGAATTTAAAGTATCAACACTAGCACTTACCGCTTCAAATGCTGTATTTAAAACAACAAATTTATTATTAATTAAATTTGCATAAGTTATTTTATTCGATTGATTTAATGATACATTAGCTAGATACAATACATCATTATCTGCAATCGTTGTTACTTCTGGTAAGTCTGTTAATTTACTGTCTGCCATATTATTATTTAATTATAGGTATATATTAACCAACTAATTCATTAAAGTCTGTACCTGTTCTGGTAGCATAAAAGTTAACTAATATAAATTCTGCCGCTCTAACTGGTTTTAAGTAGATGTCTACCACCAATTCGTTCTGATCAATAACATTTGGTGTATTATTTCTCTCATCACAAACTAACAAATAATCGAAAACTCCTTCAGTATTCTTAGCATTTGCAAAAATAGGATTAATGGTATTGATAACTCTTGTTCTTGTTAGCAATGTATTAGGTTCAAATACGAAGAACTTAACTGTCTGTCTAACTGCTTTTTCAAGATTCAAGAATAAACGTCTTACATTAATTCTATCAAATGCACTTGGTTTCTTAAGTAAAGTCTTTTGACCAAACATTACAAACCCTTCATTCGGGAAGAACGCAACTGGATTAACTGAAATCTTATATAACTGATCTCTTTGTTTTTGTTTTGGATATAATGCTAAATCATTAACACCTGTAACAATCCCTCTTGTAAATCCTGCTGGTGCAAACCAAGGTTGGAAATTAGCATCTGTATTTGCCATTGAAGCTGCTGCAAACCCTGAGAACGGTGCGTAGAACTGATCATCTAAATATGAATCATAAATCTGCACCCACTGACCATACGTTGTTGCATAACTTGTATTAACAACACTTGTATGAGCTTGGATTGGTTTAAGAACGTTTAATGAGAAATTCTTACTTGCATCATTTAAAGTTAAATTACTTTTACCTTGTAGGAATAATGGTCTCGGTAAGTCAGAAATAAACATATGATCTTTTCTACGCTTTTCAGCAAAATCAGAAAATCTATCAAAGATTGTTTTCCAATTAGATCTAAATGTCTTAGCACTATCTGATAACCCATTAATAATATCTGATGTATAAAAACCTTGCATTGTAGAATCGACTGATATAAGATCGTCAAATTCATCATTATTCAATTCTTTCATTGCATGTATTGTTGAAATACCACCATCAATTGTAAGATCAATATCAAATAAATCTACATTTTCTACACTGTCAAATAATCTATCTAATTTACCAGGTATAGAACCTAATCTTTTAGAATCTGATTTATTATCAGAATATACTCCTACTGGAAATAATGAATCTGCTGGAAAATTAGTTGCTTGTGCATTTAAATTATTCCTTAAGTTAGTCATTTGAGCGTCTGTAACTCCACTTGATGCAGCGAAATAACTTGGAATGTATTCACTACTTACTCCGAATGTAGCAGTATTATTATCAAAATCGCCTTGTGCTTTTTTAACACCTGATGCAAATCTAACAATCTTTGTTGGGTTACCATTAATATCAGCATAACCGTCACTATTTCTATTTGAAATAAAGTCATTAGTTAAAACTATAACATTAGGAGAACCATCTTCTACTGTATCTAAATAAAAGCTCTTTGGTACACCACCGTCTTTTGATTGAATTTGTCTATGATAATCAGTAGAACCTACAAAACTTTCTGATAAAACATAATCTAATTTAATGCTATCAGGTGAGAATGGTGATTGTCTTAATTTAAATAGACCGAATGAAAGGGTGTCATTAAAATCTTCACTACTAATATCAAACTGCGTTAAGTTTTCCATTACCTCTGAAACACTACCATCATCTACTCCGAATGTATCAGTACTATTATCAGATACGCTTGATAACGCAAACTGTAATCTTGTTGCTGGTAATTTAGTATAATCTGAAACTAATTTTTTATCTCCTGATACTGCTACGGTAAATGCATTTTGAATACCATCAAAATTAGTAGCAGGGTTAAGATTTGTATTATCAATACCACCTAAATAAAATCCTTCAAATTTATTATTAATAGTTGTTTGAGCTTTATTAAGAACAATTAAAGCTGATCTACCTAATGTTGCTAAATCATCTCCACTAAATGCATCGCTTCCTCTTGCTGCACTTGCTGACCAATTAAATGTCTTCTTTTGTAAAATATCATTATATTGAGTTTCAGTCAATTCAACATGTTGCGGGGCATTAAGAACATATGCAACATCTGTCTCCTGCTCATTATAAGTCTCCATCGTAGTACCGAATTGTCTTGTACCAATATTAGACATATCATAAGCACTTGCAGTGTATACTAAAGCGGAATATTTATTTCCAAATCCTCTACCTTTATCATCGCCATAAGGTAAGCGATATGTTTGAATGTTAGCAGGAGACTGAAATAGTGGTCTTACACTATGATAAAAATATCTCTCTGCTGGAGTTTTGGGTATGCCATAAATTTGTTCGAACTCACTCTGACTTGTAACCTGGATTACCTCGTCTGAAGGGCCTTGATCTGTAAATCCTGCAACTAATACGTTAGTTCCAGCTGGTAAGACTGGTCGCAAACTTTGATCTATTTCTTTTATTTCTACACCGGGAGATTGTATTGTTCTAGCCATATATTATTATTTATTGTCTTCGCAATAAAAATTATACCAATTCTACTAGTAATTGTGAAAAAGCAAACTCAAATGTTGTTTCAATCTCTCCCGTTTGTCGATAATTGTAATCAATACTACCAAGTGATACGGGAAACGCTTTAGTGTATGTAAATTTTACTTTATTTTTATCAAATTCATCTTTAGCGTATAAAGTTATGTCAGTTTGATATAATTCAGGAGGGGTTAAAGATTTACTTTTATTTCTCTGACTTGAAGGTACGTTAGGTGTATCTATAACATCTTTACCATTAAATTGAGATAAATTATCATCATTTAATAAATCCAACCACTTATATAATAGCCAATAATTGTTAAATTCATTATCAATAGTAAAATTAACTGTAACATTTTCATAAGCTGGTCTATTATTAGATGAAACTTTATAAAACTGACCAGCATAACCTTGAGATATCTCAGGAACTTGTACTTGAGGTACTATAGCTCCGTATACTGAAAATTGTAAACTATCTTCTATGATACCGGTATTTTTTCTACTACCAAGATAACTATCAGAGATTTTTTTAAGTGAAGTAGGTAGATTTAACACAAGTAGAAATTTATCTAATCTACTTTTATTAAGTTGAGATTGATTTACGACTGCCATGGTTTATATCCTTGTTGCATTAATTGTTCCATTTCACTTTGTGTTTGTTGAGCATTACCTATAATAATAGGCAATGTGTTGCTGGCCCCTTGCTTTTCATTAGTATATAAAGAAGTAGGGTCCATAAAATATTTAATACCATAATCGAATTGTTGAAGCTCTAATGGCCTATTATTAGCATCTTTTTTTGTAACTTCAAAATATTTGTCAACTATATCATCAATTAGTGCAATTAAGTTCCACATTAATGAGGTGACTAAATCATCATGATAACCTTTACGTGCATTCCATGTACCGTTAGCAGCTTTTACATAGGTTTTTAACTCTTTAACTAATCTAATGTCATTTATCTGAACTGCTTCCACTTCATTTATCCAATATCTCATATTTGTTACACCTCTATACTTTGTATTAGTATGTGATACGATACCTAATTGACTTTTATTTCTATTAGCTGTAGAAGATCCCCAAGAAATTATATTTTCATAATCATGCGTATTTTTAAGTATATCAACTACTTGGCTACCACTGTTGTTACGTTCTATACATACTAATGGGTTACCCCAGTGTTGTAATATTTCGTGGACCTTAATAGTAAAGTTATAAGGTGATATTTCATTGTTATAATATACAGCAACTTGATTGATTCTAGTAAGATCAGTATAATCTAATATTTGTACTACTGAAGCATCTTTACCTAATCCTTCAGATGTATCAACACTTGCTATATATATACGATCTTCTTTAGGTTGATCCCATAATAAGTACTTACCATCATCAAAGACATATTTTGGTTCGCATACTTGTGTAGATAACCTTTCAAATAACTCATCATCTAATGAAGCTTCACCACTGCTTATAAATTCGCAGTTAAATTCTTGCTGAAAAGCTTCTTGACTACCTATACTACTTATAGTTTCTTGTTTCCATCTTTCATTTCTCCCTGGTACTTCATTCCATAATATTTTATCACTAGCCCATCCATTTTCACCATTTTCAGCTCCGCTATATAAACTATAAAATAAATTATCTGTACCGTTAGCTGTTGAAGCTATAAAAATTTTAGATTTTTTAGATGATGAAATAATTGGATATACTGATTTCCAGAAATCTTCTACTAAATGTGGTTCAATAAAAGCAAGCTCATCTAATATTAAGCAATTAACTGATTGACCACGAGCTGCAGTACCTGTAGTAGTTGATATACCTATTTTTGTACCATTTGCTAAAACTACTGAAGTTTTACCATATTCTTTAACTCCAGGTTTCAACCAATTTGGTAATTCTTCATAAGCTAGTCTAATTCTACTCATTATCTCGATAGCAGTGCCTTCTTTATTAGCTACTATTAATATTCTTTGATCAGGGTTAAAACATGCTACCCATAAAGCATATATTGTCATCATAGTAGTTTTACCTATCTGTCTACTTGCTAGTAATATAAAGAAGCGATTATCACGCATTTTACGTAAAGCTCTTTTCTGACATAAGTGTAATTTTATATTTTGCTTACCTTCATCTAATGAAATAATATGGAAATAATTTTCTGCAAAATGTAAAATGTTTTTATCACATTTTTTTAACTCTTGAACCATCTCTGGTGTATATTGAAATTCAGCCCCTACTGTAGGTAGATTAGGGTTATTCATATAGTTTTGTTTATCTTTGGCCATGTCCTTATAAATATTTACATGACTCGTGTAAATACTCTAACCGAAATATGGAATACATATAATGATAACATTATATCTGAAAAATCTTCAGCTCGTGAAAAGGCTGCTAAATCTGGAAACATGAAAGGTGGTTTACCGGGCAATACAGTTGGTAAAGGACCAGTTGAGTTGAATAGTAAACAAGCACAAGATATGCAGAATAAAGAAACTACTGAAACAGATCAAGTTGAAGGTATTCATGAACCTATCGACCCTAAAAAGAGTAAAAAAGAAAATGCATACGAGCCAAAAATTTACTCTTCTGAAAATTATGATAAAAAAATTGGAAAAAAGGTTAAAGAGTCTATAAATAATTATATGAAATCAACTTTTGACAAACTTTTTGAAAATGTAATGTCTGATGAAGAACAACAAGAATTAGAAGCTCTAGGAGTAGATACCGAAGAGGGTGGAGATGATGAGGGCTCTGATGAAATTACGGTAACATTAAACAAAGATATGGCGAAACAGCTTTGCGATATTTTACAAGCAGCTATTGGTGATGAAGATCCTGAAGCAGAAGACATGGAGCATGAAGACATGGAACATGAAGATGGTGAACATTATGAAATGGAAGAAGACGAAGAAGACGGTGAAGATGAAGATGAAGATGAGACTCATAAAGAAGCAGTTGATGCTACTGATGAAGGTCATCCATTAGTAAATCAAAAACGTGGTAATCCTACTTCAGTAACAGGTGGTTCAAATCAAGTCAAAAGCGTAGTATCATCTAAAGCTAAAAAAGGTAAAGGCGGTAAAAATTCAAAGCCAAAAATTACTAGTTATTCAGTGAACGACGAAGGTCATCCATTAGTAAATCAAAAAGATTCAGGTCTTTCTAAAGTATCACCAGGATCTAATAAAGTAGCTTATAGTGCAGGTGAAGATTATTACCAATCTAACTAATTTAAAAAATTAAAGAAAATTAAAGCTGGTTTCGACCAGCTTTTTTTTTGCTTAAATAATATTGATGGATACATTTTCTAAATTTTTTACCAACCATAGACATCGTAGAGGTTATACCGACCACGATAAAAACTATAGAAGAAAACATCTTAATTTAGTACCTGATTACGTTAAATCAGACCCTACTAAAAATAATAAGATAGAATCACTTCGTAATGGTAAAGGTAAAAAGATATGTGATGGGAGAGACTTAACATATATAAGAGATGAATATAAAGTTATACCTTATAAAGGTGAAACTAAAAAATTAGGTAGTACTGGTATAAGTCTATACTTTGATGATAATATAGGTAAATTTGTAATCGAAAAATGAGTAATATAAACTATAACAATGAATACCCTGGGTTAGTTCAGAGTGATGACACTGCTTATAGATTTTCAGATAAGTCAATACAACATAGTGAAAGGTTACTTTTTAGTAATTGGTGGAGAGAACAAATTAATCAATTCGGTACTAAAACTAAATACTTTGTAAATACGTATAATGTACTAAGTGCTGATAATTTTTACGGAGAACAGACTACTAAGACCTTTACCGAGCCTAGAGATTTAGTAATAGCAGCTACTTTAAATGAAAATGCAGTTAATTTAAGTAAATTTGGGTTTGAAAGTGATGATGATATTACTGCATATGTTCATATATCTAGTTTCCATGATTCATTCTTTACTTTAAGCGGTGTTTATGGTACTCAATTTGATGTAATTGAACCCAAAGCTGGTGATATATTTCAATTATCAGAATATGGTGATGATAGACCAAGTAATAGACAAGCTAAGTATTTTGAAATAACTGAAAAATTAGATCAAGATATATCTCAGATAAATACACTTGGTGGTCATTATGTATTTTTACTAAAAGCAAAACGATTAGACTTTAGTTTTGAACCTAATATACCTTTCAATGATGCAGGAGAAGGTATAAACGGTAATCAGCAAGTATATGAAGATAAAGAAGCTGGTAGATTAAGTGGAGGTGCTAACCCTCAAACTGAAACTAAGAAAGACGGTTATAGTGAATATATTATAGACGAAGTTAGTAAGAAAGAGGTCTTTGATATGGATGTCAATGATAACGATGTCTACGGTGATTACTACTAAATCATAACAGAAAGTACTTTATCAGCTTCTTCACTAGAATTAAACTTAATAGACTTTTCATATTCAATAAAATCAAAGGTATATTCTATTTTACCATCCTTTAATTTTATATTTTTAATAGTAAATGGTTCACCTCTTTTAAAGAATTTTGTATGTTTAAAGGTTTTATTAATAAACCTGGTTCCAGGGATAAATTTCATCTGTATCCATTCCTTTTTTATAGAGTGACATATCATATTTCATATCTAGATATCTCTCATCAATATACTTTTGTAATGCTGTAGGTTTAATCCACACATTACTCTTTTCCGTATCATAACCTAATTTTTCTGCTCTTGCACATGCTACATTTACACCTTCGTATAAACAAGCAAATCTTGCTAAAAAATCTAACCCATATTCTTCTTCAATATTAATACTTTCGTTGCTCATATATATATTGTATGAAAGTTCCTAAAAGAAAGTATAATATTCTGCTTTCATTGATACCGTATTGATTAAAAGTTTCTCGTATGAAATTTAAATTAGTTACTAATATTTTTTTGTTATTTTTAAATAAAATATTATCCTCAGTATTTTTAGCTTTACTTTGTACTTTATCAGCTTCTTCGATAAGTAACTTAAAAAATTGCTCTACTAATTTAAGATCTTTATTCTTTTGATATACTATGCCATTATTTAGCTCTTGGTAGTTTTCAAAGTTTCCATCCTTAAAAAAATTAATTAATTCATTTAAAGTTATATTTACTTCTTTTTTTTCTTCACTAAAGGAAGTTGGTTTAACTTCTTTAAAATGTTTATCGTAATTGCTATCCATTTGAAGCACTATAAACTGGAGTTGTAACTAACGTTGTATCTATAAAAATATTAATTCTTATATCTTTACCACACTCTTTACAATTATAAATTTGTTCTTTAGTAGGATCTAAACTAACCTCTTGTGTACTTCTACCACCACATTGACATGTAACGATTCTTTCATTTTTACTTCTTTCTTTTTCAAATTCAGTAGCTAATTGTAAAGCCTTCTTGCTTAAGTAGTTTCCATAAACTGAATTGAATAGATAAAAAAATAAGAATTGAAAAATAAATGCAATGCAAAATACATATATATCTTTAAAAATGACTCCAAATAATATACTAACTAATAATGTTATAGATAGGGATATAAAAGCTTTCTTCATTATTTTATTTTAGACACTTTCCTTGAAATATCAACTATTTCTTTTTTTAAATTGATTAATTCTTTGCCAATAGCATCTAAAGGTTTTTTATTCTTAATAACTTCATTAGTTTTAGCTATTTTAAGTATCTGTTCTAAATTCTGTATAGCAACATAAGCTTCAGATGCAGTATCTTCAAACTGACCTAACGGGTATGGTATATTTTCTGGTGCAACATCAGTTCTTCCTTGTCTTCTCATCATATCATTAACTGACGTCTGTTGAGCAGGTACTTCAGACTTAAGTCCAAGTTGTTGCCTTTGAGAATCAGGTATCATATTGTCGGATCCGATGTCTTCATTTAGTTGAGATAAAAAATCATTGAAGTTTACTTTAGAATGCATACTAATATTTATAAATATTAATATGAGTTTATATGTAAAAAAGTTTTCTAAGTTTTTAAATGAACAAGACGAAGAATTAGACAGTGAAATTACTGATACAGAAGCAATGGATGCTACGTTGGATGACGGTACTGATACAGGTGATTTTGACGTAGACGTGCCAGATGCACCAATAGCCAACGGACAAAAAGAAATGTATGATGAATTAAATTCATGGATACAAGAAATGGATAGATTTTCAAATTATTTAAATGGTACAGAAGGTAGTGTACAAACTAAACTCAATACTGCTGAAGATGATACTTTATTTGATAGCATTTCAAATGCTGAAACTAAAAAGATTGCAAGAGTTGCAATGGAAATATCATCTTTAAGTGAAATTTTAAAAGGCTACCTAGCTGGAGCAAATGATCCTAAATATAAATATGTATAATTATGAATAACGAAGAAAAAATAATTTTTGAAAGATACTTAGCAGGTAAAACTATTTCTGAAGATGTAAATGATCAGTATGCCCCGGAAGAGGCTCCTGAAGATGACCAATTAGGTCAAATGGAACCTTTAGATTGTGAAGATAATGAAGATATTGCTTTTGGTAATATAGAGCAATCATTAGAAGCTATAGTAAGTGAATTGAAAACCTTAAATCAATACGTAGATTTTATGACTACCGGTAGTAGAGCTCCTGGTTTTGTAGGTAAAGAACAACCTCTTAATAAAAATTAACTATTTTTTATTTCAGTTAATAAAATTTTAGCTTTAAGACCTGAATATGTATTTTTTAATATAAATTCAGGTCTTATTTTGTCTTTATTACCTGCAACACATATTTCATTGAAATCTTTAAAGGTTTTTAATTCTTTAGGCCATACAAATACTTTTTCATTACTACCTGCTAAAATTATACTTTTATTCAATGCTGCTTTATCTAACCATTGATTATCTAATACATAAATTTTATCATAAAAGTTAAGTTTATTTAACTGTTCTTTCTGCAATGATGTAAACATTCTATTGCTATTTTCTGTAATACCGCAAGTAGCTAATCCATTTTTACAAAAATAACTATCTATAGGTCCTTCAAATACAAAAACTTGTTCTAAAGAAGAATCAATATTTTGTACCCCATATAAACTTCTTTCTGCATTAACTTTACTCAGATACTTTGGTTTATTAAATAAATCTTTTTTTAATAAACCTCTACTCTGATAAAATATAATTTCATCTATTTCATTATAGAAAGGTAATATTAATCTATTTTTATGTACAGGATCGTTTAATGAAATATAAAACGTTTTAGGTTTATTAATACCTTTATCTAATTTTCTTTCTTTTATAATCCTTAAAGCTTCTTTAACTGCTGGATCATCTTTATAATATTCTATTTGACTTACATCAGATAAATTAATACAATCTTCAGGTAAACTTTTATTAATTTCTTTTTTTATTACCTCTTCTTTTTTATCAATTATAATTTCAGTATCAAAGTCTTTTATTTCATTTATAACAAAATGAAGAGGTTTATTAGTAACTTCAGTAATAAAGACGAGAGCTTTTTTACTGTAACCGCAATTATGACAATAAGCTAATTCTTTATTAGGTATATAATAAAATCTTTTCTTTTTACCCCAAGAACCTCCTTCTTTACATATAGGGCAGCAACCATTATAGGTTTTAGTATATTTGTTATATGAGATTTTATAAACATTCTCATATAGTACATCTATAACATACTGCTCAGGTACGGATATCATACCTTATTATAAGATATGATCTTAGGATATCAAGATTATTGCCTATGTTGAGTAGTATTACTCTGACTTAGTGCACTATTGTAATCTTGAATTAATTCCCCAGTCTTAGCATCTTTAACGCTAATTAAACCTTTTTTGATAATATGACCTGTTACCGGGTCTGAAAAAATAGCTTGCTCATAAGTTTTACCATCTGCATCATATGTATTAAATGTTGGTATAGATGTTTCTCCTGTATAAGGTGATCTAATTTTTTGAGGGTTTATAAAATTATGCATATAATTATTTATGATAAAAGGTCTATTAATCTATTATCTTGAAAAAAGGTATTATACCATACCGTATCTTTCTTAAGAATATTATTAAATTTCAATTCTTTACATTTATCTAAAAACTTATCCCAATTAGTATCGAAACTAGCTTTATAAATTTGCTCATTAACATAATTAACTTCTTCACTATCATTAGTAAGCTTAACTAATTGCAAATTTTTATTATATATCTCTATTTCATCATTAGTTAATTCTACTTCTCCTTTTAGGTATTTTTCGGTTTTAACTTTACCCATACCTTTTATACCAGGTATGTTATCACTTTTATCACCTTGCAATGCTTTAACTTTAATAAAGTCTTCCTTCTTATACTTTAATTTTTCTTCAAAATTATCATTATTAATTTCATATTTTCGTATAGGATCATAAACTGAAACTTTTTCATTAATTAATTGACATAAATCCCTATCAACAGTAATGATAATATGTCTGTATAATTTTTTTGTTAAGTAAAACTTAGATACACTTTCAGAACGAGCTGCTTTATCAATTATACCTATAACATCATCAGCTTCATATTCTCTTGGAAAAATAGATGGAATACCTATATCTTGTAATAATTCTTTTATCAATTCATTACCTGCATGAACTTCAACGTTATAATCTTTATTACGGTTACCTTTATATTCTTTTAATAGTTCTTTACGTTTATTAGGTCTATAATCAGGTTTTTCATCCCAGACCATAAAAGTTTTATCAGGCTTATATAATTCTACATAACTTTTTACTGAATTTAAAAACATATAAACGTGATAATTTTCTTTTACGTTTTTTATATTATTGGCAACCCAATAAACTCTGTGAACTAAATTATTTCCGTCTATCGTCAGTATTTTCATTTTTCTTATATTGTGCTTCAATTACTTGAAAAACGTACTTTGGTACTTTCTCAACTAATTTTATTATACCTTTATCTAACCCATCATCAAAATCTTTTTGTGATATTGAAGTAGTTATCATTTCAGGCATTCTAAGAAAATTATATAACAGTTCCTTTTTATTTCTATTAATGAAACAAAACATCTGACCTGCATAAGGCCCGTGATGACATGCAAACACTTCACCTTGTCGGATTTTCATAATACTCAACAACTTTTGCTATCTCATCTTCAAAATTAGGATAATTTAATTCAAATAACAATTCATTATCTAATTTTGTGCTATCAATACTATATCTAAAATCATGTCCTAATCTATCTTTAACAAACTTAACACTATCATCAATATCTCTACCCATTTTACGACAAATACAATCAACTAATTCAATATTAGAGATTTCAAAACCAGATCCTATATTATATATACCTTTTTTACCTTTTGTTGCAACTGCCCAAATACCTAAACAATGATCATGCACGTGAATCCATTCCCGAATATTTAACCCTTCACCATATACTGGAATTTTCTTTCCATTTTTTAAACTATTAATTATAGTTGGTATAAATTTTTCCGCATTCTGATTAGGTCCATAGTTATTACAACACCTTGTTATACATATATTACTTTGAAACGTTTCAATATAACTTAAACACATGAGATCGCTTGATGCCTTACTTGCAGCATAGGGAGAACGAGGTGCAATAGGACTATCCTCTGTAAATGATGGATCGTTATAACCTAAGTGACCGTAAACCTCATCAGTACTTATATGTATAAATTTACCATATTCTTGTTTACGGAATAGCTCTAATAGATTTTGCGTACCTAATACATTAGAATAAACAAATTCAGTAGGACCTGAAATACTATTATCTACATGTGACTCAGCTGCTAAATGAAAAATATAATCAAATTTATCATGCGTTTTAAATACTTCTTCTAATGCATTGGTATGTCTTGCAATATCAATCTCATATTCTTCATCACATATACCTTTAATATATTCCGGATTAGAAGCATAACCGTTCTTATCTACACATACTATATTATGATCAAAATTGTCTTTAAGGAATCGTATAAAATTACCACCGATAAATCCATACCCTCCAGTTACTAATATGTTTTTTTTACTCATCTTTTAAAATATCAGGATTTTGTTTTAATGTTTGTCTTGTAATTAAATCTTTAATCTTTGTTGTAGACCATTCATGCGATCTTGTTGTATATATGACTTTAGGTGGATGTATCTTATGCGTTATAAAGATATCATGACCTGTAAATTTTTTACCTATATAATCTTCTCCTAATATACGTATATCAGGTTTAAAGAAAGCAATTAATTCTACAAGTTCTTCTTCAGTTTGGTACATATAAACATCATCTATGTATTGGATAGCCATTAATGTTTTATATCGTTCATAATACGGTATAACAGGTTTATATTTTGTAAATCTAGTTTGAGAAGGATCTCTTTGTAAAAACACTATAAATTTATCACAATGTCTTTTTGCTTCTTCAAACGTGTATATATAACCTGGATGCAGTAGGTCAAAATTACCTGCAGTAAACCCTAATATTTCTTGTTTATTATTTATCATTCCATTTTTCTCTATTTGAAATTAACGATGCGTTAAGTCTTAAGTAAGTTTCCTCATCTCCCCACTCAAAATTAAAGTCATCATATGATTTATCATTATTAAGAACACAATTACTTCTATTAGCCTTAATATCTAATTCATCATAAGGTATAAAATTCCAATTTTCGTTAACTAATTCATATTCTTTTAAAATTTCTACAACATCTTTCGTCGAAAGAGGGTTGCTATGTACAGCATTATAAATACCAGCTTTAAAGTTTTCAACTACAGTAAATACAAACTCACTTAATTTATACACATCTGTCTTACTATTCACAAAATCAATAAGAAAATCATATTTTAATAATTTAGTTAATAAATTTTTAGGAGATAATTTATCTTCTATAGGCATTCTTATTCGAATAATATTAGTAAATTGATCATCTAACATCATTTCTCCAGCATGTTTAGTTTTACTATAAAAACTAGCCTCATCGTTAAATAATCCAAAGTTAGGTTCATCTTCTTCAGTATATTCCTTTTCATACCCTGTATATATACAACCTGAACTTATATGAACGAAATTTACGTCGCATAGTTTGCATATATTTTCTATTGTTTTAGGTAACTTTACATTTAAATTAAAGCATTCTTGTCTTCTAACTTCACATTCATCAACGTTAGGTTTTCCTGTAAAACCTGCTGTATTAATTACTGCTTCATATGGTTCTGTTGATATAACACTATAAAGTTCATCGTCATCAGTATAATCTAATTCTTTTCTAGAAAAATTATCTACCTTATAACCTTTACCTTTAAAAATATCTACCAGAAAATTAGATATATATCCCTTACCTAAAATTAAAACTTTCACTAATATATTTTAATATAAAAATTACTGATGTCCAGTCATAAAATAGGTTTGAAGGTAGTACATTAACGCATCCTTATCAGAATCTGATTTACCATAAAAAATTGGTTTAATAGCGTTTCCTTCAAAATCGTATCCCATAACAATAAAAGATTTTAAAAACTCTGAGCAAGTAGCAACCATTGCTTCTATTTCATCATCACAATTTCTTTCTTTTATTTTTTCTCTAACAACTCTTCTTAATGCTTCTTTAAGAACTTCTTCAGTTTTGATATCAATAACATCCTTAACTATAATTTTTTTCTTCTTAGCAGGCTTTTTATTTTTATTATCTAAACTGTCATCGTTAGATTCCATGTAATTATTTAATTAAACCAAATGGATTAACTGTTGCATCATTATTAATGCCTTTTTCTAATAATAAATTAATAATAACTTCTATACTATCAGTTTTAAGGTAAAACCCTTTATTAAAATGATTACCTCCATCGTCAAATTCAAATAATACTTCACCTTTTTGTTCTTTATTGGTAAAACAAGTTACATATACACTATGATTACCTGGATCTACTAAAACTGACCATCTTCTTGGATCACTTTTAGCATATGCATTGAACATTTTAAAAACTACAAAACCGTTATCTTTTAATCTTTTAATAAAATAACCAGCAGTTTTAATTTTATTTTTAACTTTATGTTCAGACCAATCTTTCTTCATATTAATTAATTAATGCTGATATAATATAAATCAATGATGTATCACCTTTATCAAAAGTGCATGTAATCACACCCATTTCAGTATTGACATTAAACTTAATATTTTTACTACCTGAAAAACTAATCAATCTAAAAGAATCAAAATTAATAGGTAAAGCCTTTGGTAAACTACCGTTATATTCTTCACTTAATACACATACAAAGTTATCTGAATTATGTCTATTTCTATCACCTAACTCTCCATATATCTTTTCACCCTCTTCATAAAGATAAATTTTAGAAGTTTCAGTAGCAAATGAACTACCTTTAAATATAGTACTTAAATTATTTTCTTTTACTTCAAAAGATGTATCAAAAGTTAGTTTATTAACTTTATCAATATTAAGAGAAGGTTGTTTTATAATACCATCATCTAATAAATGATATCTAAATTTATAACCATCTTTATTATAAGAAATATTATTACTACTAATATTCAATTCTATATCTGCAGTAGGTATAATCTCTAATACACGTATAAACTTTTTTATATCAGGTATATTAATTTTAGTTTCTATATCACACTCAATCTCTACTTCACCTTTACATACAATCGTACTATCAGCAGAAGCTAATATTGATATTAATTTATTATCTTTTACTTCTAATATACAAGTTTCATTAAGATTGGAAATAGGTCCTAAGAAATTAGATATAAAATCTTTTTTATTTTTTATTTTTAAATAAGCCATATATATGCTTTATTATATTAGTTTTCCTCTTTAGGTTCAACTGATTTTTTTTTTGACTGCTTTTTTACTGGCGTCTTCAACTCATTAAACAACTTATCGACTTTACGATGTAATTTATCGACTTGTGTAGTTAATTTATCAATCTTATCAAATAGTAAATCCTTTTCAGTTACGTCAAAATTAAACGTTAATTGATCGTCATTGAACGGTTCATCATCTTGAATTTCCGGTGGTACTATCGTATGTTGATCTACTTGTTGAACTATCTCTTGCTGTTGGATTTCAACTGGAGGAGGGGTTGGTGGAGGAGGTGGAGGAGCAGGTCTTGGAGCTTGTTGTTTAGATTTAACAAACTCCTCAACTACCTTTTTTGTTTCTTCACTTCTAGGGGCTAGGGTGCTAGAACGGCCAACAATATGACCGTCTAGCTGTTTGAGTTCCCCATAAGTTCCGCCTAAAAACGCTAGTACCGCTTGATCTTCCTCATGCTGTTTTCTGATATCGTCTTGAGACATTATACATCTAACCCATCAAGTAATTCCTTCAATACTTCATCTTCGCTTTCTGATTTCTTTTCTTCTTGAACAGGAGGAGCGGTATTAGTAATAACAGGTTGGCTTACTATTTCATTAACTGTAGTTTCTTCTACTTTAGTATTATCACCAACGTAAAAATGCTCATCTAACATAGTTTTTAAATCATCATAACTTTTTGCTGTAAATACAGTAGTTAAGTCAATTACATTATCATACACTTTCTTATGCGCATCTTCATCTTCATCTAATCCATCAATTGAACTAGGCATTGCAAACTTAGATGAAACATAAGTAGGATAATCACCTTGCTTCTCAACTTTAACTCTAAAATTAACTCCATTAGGACCTAAATCAAAGATACGAGGACCGAAATCAGCTGAATCTTCACCTTCAATCGCATCCATAATAATATTATGAATCTGCTTACCATATCTTAATACTTTAATCTTACCATTATTTTCAGGATTAACCGGATCATTAACAACATATATATTAACTAACCATTTTTCTGATCTCATAATAGCTTTAGCTTTTTCTTTCTCTTCATCAGAACCTGTACGTAAGATCTTAAATCTTTCTTCAGCTATAGGATCTCTTTCACCAAACGTTTGCAAAGATAGGGCACTTGTATATTGACCTGTTGCAAAACTATTCCAACCATGCTGGTAAAAATGAAAAAACGTCTTTTTCGGATCTTTACCAAAGGGTAGTAATCTAACTGTATATGTATTACCTACTTCAGTTTTAAGGATATCGGCTATACCACTTTTACTACTCTCGTTATCAGCTGCTAAGGCTGACTTTATACTATCAAACATTGAACTCGTTATACTCATACTACTATTATAGATACGTTCCTCTTAGTTTTCAATATATTTTTTAAAATTATTAATAATTTTTTTTGCTTTAGAGCTTGCATAATATTTTGTACGTATATAATTAACTTTAGAAAAATTGCTACTATAGATATCTTTTATATCATTTTCAATTTTATCAGTTACATCTGAAAAATCTCTAAAACTAAACAATATAAAAAAATTAACATTTCTTTCTTTAATATGCTTTAAGAATACATTATAGCTTCCTTCTTTATATTTCAAATAATCGATAACTTTTAAATTATTTTTTTTACAATACTCGTAGATAAAGGTAATAGAATCTTTTAACTTTTGTAATGTTTGAATACTATCCGGATTATTTAAAATATAATTATCACTATAATTTGTATAGGCTTTAATAGCTTTAGGTGAAAGATAAAACTTTAAACTAAAGTAGTTTTCATTATATACAAAATAAGGAGCTTCAAAGAAGTCTTTTATATTAATATTTTTAAATTTATTAAAAAATCTTGAAAGCTTATTAACGTAAATATAATCTTCATCACTAAAATTAGAAAAATCTTTTCTATATCTTACCGGTTTATTATTTACCTTTTTACTTACTTCTAGAAAATGGTTATAAATTAGTTTTTCAAAATCAGTCATTTAATCCATCAAATTTGTTCAAAAATTTAGTTACGTATTTACTTTTTGTTATTGAGGGTTCAGTGATGACATATTTTTTAATTGCATTAAATTCATTTTCTTCGTCTATTATGCTAACAAAGATATCTCTTAATGCTTTATTTTCTAATATTTTTAAAAAAATTGTAGCGAAATTCATTTTTTTATCATGCATTAAAGATACGAAAGTGCAAAAAGAATAAAAACTTTTTTGAAACTCTTCATCTTGTATATTATCGAATGGTATGTTATTTCTCATGTAAAGGTTTTAATAATTTCGTTAAGTTTATTATTTTATCATTTAATATGCAACCGGCTATATACGTTTTTCCTCCACCTTTAGATAATTGTTTAGCTAATTTACTTAAATCTATATCTACTTTTTTATTTTTACGCAATATAACTATTTTTTTCTCTAAATTTATTAAAAATAATATATCTATTTTAATGTCATAGTTATCAAAAATATAATTAGCTATTAAATTAGGGTTATCATTGAAAAATACACCACCTACTTCATAATCTTTATCACCTAATTTTATATTTTCACTAAAAATTTTATCGATACTTACGAATTCTTTTACTGAACTATATTCATCGATATATTTTTTTATGTATATAACACTATCTCTATCAGACATTTATTTTATTTAGTTCCTCTTTCTAATTACTCAACACGCTCAACGTATCAGTTAAACCAGATAGATCACCTCCTGAATCAGAGTTTAACATCTCATCTTCTGATACTGTTAACGTATCATAATCAATACGTAAAGATGTATTTCCGAAGTTAGCACCGAATCGATTTTTCATAATACCCATTTTAACTATACCAAGTTCTTTATCTTCTTCATCTTGAAAAATACTAAAAATACAATCAGCAGTAGCAGCCATTCCAATTGATTCAGATATAGTATCTAAACCAGGATTTTCTTCATCATAGCCAGATCGATTCAATTGAGTAGCTGATATAATAGGGCATTCAAATACATAACTTAAAGCTCTTACATCTTCAGTTATATGTTTAATTCTTTCATATGAATTACTACCTTCATGGCTCTTTAATAGATTAAGGTAATCTAAAACTATAGCATCTAATTCAATCCCTTTATTTTTTAATTCAGTTAAATAACCTTGAATATTTTGAGGAGTTACAGTATTAGGAGGAAACTCTTTAATAAGTATTTTACTTTCAGGATTACCTTTACTATGAGCATCTATTTGAAATCTTAGATTTTTACTTTCTACTCTTAAATCTCTCATAGGTATTCTTGTAATATTAGATGATAAACGTTTAGCATATACAAGTTCAGGCATTTCTAAACTAATAACTAAAACCGTTTTACCTTGTCTTGCTATATTGCAAGCTATATTACCTAAAAATATACTTTTACCAACATTAGTTTCACCTGCGAATACATATAAAGCTTTACCATTCTCCATAAACCCACCATCTATCTTTTTATCTAAAAACTCCCATCCACTAGGTATAGTAGGTTGCTCAGTATTAAGATCTTTAATTAATTCATCTATATCATCAAATAAATCTAAACCATATTCACTCTGTAAATTAACGTTACAGCTTTTTTCAAAACTATCTAAAATATAACTAGTATCTACTTTACCTGAAGATACATCCTCAGCAACGGAAAGCATAGTATTATAGATAGCCCTTTCTTTTAAAAAACGTTCAGTATTAGATTCTAATTCTTTATCATTAAAATTTTTATCTATATTAGCAAAATTCTTTACTACTTGCAAAAAACTAGATTTTAATTCATCGTTAATAAGATAAGATTTAATTTCAGTTACAGTAGGTAACGTAGAACGTTTAATATAGAAATCTTTAATTAAAGTAAAGATCTGTTTAATATTCTTATTATTAAAATACTCAGGTTTTAAATGATCAATAATTTTCCCTAAATATTGCTCATTTGTTAAACTCTTATAAATTATTACTTCTTCATAATAATCTAAATTTAATCTACTTATCGATTGTTCCATTTATTTCTAAAATATTCTTTACCTTTATAAAATTCTTCATTAGGACTTGTTAAACCAGGGCTTTCATGAATGATAGGTATATCCACTACACCTACTGCTACCTTATTATGATTACACTCTAAACAAAAATCAAGATCATAATAGTGAAATCTTGACGGATAACTTTCATCCCATTTAACCTTATCAGAAAACTTTTCTAGATTTATACCAATTAAAACTCCATCAATTAAAATAACTCTATCAGGTATAGGTCCGAAAGAAGTATAATGATATTTATCTGGGTTACCATGAGCTACACACCCTCTTAAGTTTGATTGATCACCCATTAAGTGCCATAGGCCATGACCATCGAGACGACAAGTATTAGTACCAGCAAGACCGAAAACAGGATATTTCTCACCACTTTTATAGACCCTATGCTCAAGATCATCGCAATTAATATAAACATCATCATGAATAAGAATGAGATAACTATAGCCATTATCTCTCGCGTATGCCAAAAAATTGTTATATACTTTCTGTAAACTTTGCGTATTATTTTCTTTAATTTTAATGTCAGCGTTTTTAAAATTACGTTCATTAAAAGATTTATATAAAGGCATGTTCTCTTTTTTACCTTTACCTGTACCAGCTATTAAAATTTTACTCATAATCTTTCCTATCATCCATATCTTTTCGATTATCTCTATTCCATATCATACCCATAACATTCCATAATGCAGCTCCTAAATGATCTTCACTATCATCTCCTGTAAAGTCTTGCATTAAATGTCTCATAGTACTATCATATAGTATAGAATGCTTCATACCTTTTTTCCAATTATTTTCTCCGTAAGTATTAGCACCTTGCAAGTATCTCATCATAACATCATTAAGAGCTTTATGAGGGACTAAACTCATACGAAGTTTATCATCTGCAGCATCTCTTTGAGCACCAGTATCAAACTGACGCGGTTTACCTGTCGTCTTTAGCTTCTTCATCTATTATATTATAAATCGGTTCCTCGAAGATCATATCTTCTGAATTAAAATCATTCTTTTCTTTCTTAAAATTATTACCTAACCATTTCAAATAAAATAAAGCTCCATCACTATTCTTATCAGTATTAACATAGTAATTATCTACCTTATCTTTATTTTCGATAATAGCATTTGTTATTAGTATTCTTGCAATACCTTTACCTCTTGTATTTTTTTCAGTTACTATATAATACGTTTTAAGAGTTTTAGGTTTTTTATCATTAACTGTATATGCATGTAATCCTAAAACTTTATTATTTTCATCTAAACATACTTGTATAGGAAATTTATTCCACCAATCTCTACTAGACCATACATGGCCGAATGTATTCATTATAAATGAATCAGTATTTTTATACACAAAATGCATAAAATGTATTTTTTCTATTTCTTGTAAATTTTTTAATTTTGCTTGTCTTATATTCATAACGTTAAAAATGGTGATTTATTCTTGAAAGTATTAACTTTAGTTAAACCTTCATAAGAGTAACTATATAATATACCTTCTTTCACTTCTCTATAATGCTTACCTTTAACAGATGATATATTACTTCCTTTATAAAACAAAGTACTACCTTGTCTTGCTATATAAACATTCATAGTTTTAATATTAACAATCCAAACAGCAAATGTACCTTCTAATTTTTCTAATACTCTTTTTATCAATTTTTGTTCATCTTTTGGGTTTTCACAAGGTCCTTTAGCATATTCAAATTCGTCTAATAAACCTGGTATAATACTAGAATCTACAGGATTGGTATGAAATTTAGAATGATTATCTACTAATTCATCAAAATTAGTTATAACTCCATTATGAGCTACAAACCAATCACCATATGAAAAGGGATGAGAATTAACATCTTCCCATTGTCTACCTGTTTGAGTAGGAGCTTGATTATGCCCAAGATATAAAAACCCTTTGCCATGTGGTAGAGTATTATCATCAAAATTAAACCCGCCTTCCTTTTTGATAATTTTATATGTAGACGTATTATACATATAAAATATTCCTGTAGAAAAGTTACCTCTTTTTCTATTTGCTTGTTCTAATACTTCAAACGTATTAAGATCATTACTACAAAATATTCCGCACATAACTTATTATAGTATAAAATTATCAAAATTCAATAAATAATATTATGAGTTTAGATAACTGGAAAGAAAAAAAGATTATTGTTGAAGATACATCTAATTATATGATGGGTCAAGATTACGACGTTGTTGAAGAAGCAAGGGGTAAGAAAATATCAGATCCATTGAGAGCAAAATTAATGGGTATGCAAGATATAAGAAATTTAAAAGGTACAATGACACCAAGATATTTTGCTACTAAAGTAATTAGATTTTTGCAAAAGCAAAATCCTGAGTTAGATATTGAAAGTCTTTCTGATGATGATGTTCAACAAGCTATTAATATCGTTTCTAACGTATCTAAACCTTTAGCTACAAGAGGTGATATTAAAATTACTACTAGAGAAAAAGGAGCTGCCGAAAGTGATCTTAAAAGAGGTGATACAGGTTTCGAAACATTACAACTTAATTTAGGTGATGATGCTGTATTAAGATCAGAAGGAGATGTTGGTGATAATGATCTTTATTCAATTGTAAAAGATGGTTTAAAATACAGAGTAACTCTTAATAATTTCAAAGGTACCAAAATCAATTTAGATGATATTGATAAAAAAGACATCGTATCAGTTGTTATTGTTAAACCAAGTGAAACAGAAACGGTTGATAAGTTTGGTGGAGAGATAGACATGGGTACCAGAGAAAAATTAGTAGCAGACTTTCCAGAAGGTGAAGAAGATTATCCAGGTAACGTTTATAATGACGAAAGAATGGATCCTCGTGAATTAGCTACAATGTTTGGAGATGAATCTATAGACCCTGATCAACCTATTGGTGGTCATAGTCATGAAGAAGATGCTGAAATAGATAAAGAAAAATCAGATCTTGATAATGACGGTGAACTTTCAGAGTATGAAAAAAATAGAGGTCAAGCTATTGCTGATGCAATGGAAAAATCTGAAGAAAAAGATGATTCAGATGAAGATCAAGAAGAAGATGCAGAAAGATGCCCAGTTACAGGTAAATTAAGAAAAAGTGATGAAGAAACTTGTGATGAAGAAGAAGATAATGAAGTAATTGATTTACACGATACATTTTACGAATTACTTAAAAAAGGTAAAGAAGAAGAAGCTAAAAAAGTTTTAAAAGATTTGCATAGTAAATCACCTGAAACTTATAAAAGTCTTATGAAAGTATATAATGATGAAGTAGAATCAGAATCTGAAGAAGATAATGAAGAAATTGCATTATCACCTCAACAAATTAATATAGATATGATTGAAAGAGGTAGAAATGAGATGCATAGGCATCATCAAATTGAAAGAATGTTTAGACACGGTTACTAGTCAGTAACTATATTCTTACAATTGCTACTATCGTAAACTTTATTAAGCTTATCCTGCTGTTTATATACTAAAGGATCTCTAAAACCTGCATCTACAAACCCTTTAAGTCTTAATGCACTACTTGCTGATTCAGCATCACAAGGATATTCTCCGGAATAACAGGTATAAGTATCAGCAAAATTAACACCTAATTCAATACCATTTAAAATAATTTCCTTCTTACTCATTTCTAAGAGAGGAGCTCTAACTCTTACATCGACTTCCCGGTTTAATAAACATATTTGATTCATTTTATCAACAAACTGAACGGAGCCATCCCAGTAACCAGCTAAACTATCAGCTTCTGCTGCACCGTACCAAACTTCCTCTGCTTTTAAAGCTTCAGCATATGATAATAAGATACTTAAAAACATTAAGTTACGAAAAGGTACATAGCTTTTCGGCTGAGCTTCACCCATCACATCCTTAACATTAGGGGTATCAATATCATCATTAGTAAGAGATGATACCGGTGCTATATTTTTAATATATTTTGCATCTAATATTTTATTAGTAAAAACTACATTAGGAAAATCATGACGAACATTTAAGAGTTGCTTCTCTGCAGAAATTAATTCTCTATGATGCCTTTGACCGTAATCAAAAGTAACAGTATGTACTTCATTATATTCTTCTGCAGCTTTATATAAAAGAACTGCAGAGTCCATTCCACCGCTTAACGTTATTACTATTTTATTCTTCTTCATGATCTACTTCATCAGGTATTAATTCTTCTTCCTCTGATTTATTACTATATTTCCATTCTTGTTTAATCTTTTCTTCTATAACAGGTATAATAGTATTATCCCACAGTTCCGTATTATCTTTCCATTTTGAATAATAACCTAATTTTGTTTCATCAGGTAATTGATAAGTAGAACCGGTCTGAATAACAGCACCTAAACCTACTGCTAAGTCTAATAAACCGTAATACTTATTAAGACCTTTATCAAATGATAGATACATTTCACCTTGCAAGTATTGCTTTACAAATCTATTTTTTACAGTTAACGCTCTTAATATAACACCTGAATAGTTCTTTTGACCAACAGCTAACTTACCATCAGTATTTTTATCTTCTTTAACAGGCTTACGAGCTAACTGAATAGTAACTGAAGGTAGATAAACAGTAGCAGTACCTCCAGGCATTGCTTTAACTAATGATGGAAATAATGCGGCAGGGTCTTCATAGATATGATTAGTAGCTAGAATAGTAGTTTTAGTTAACCCAGATAATTGGGTAAGAGTACGTAGTAAAGATTTCATAGCTTTAGCTCTACTACCCATATCAGCACTTACATTACCTTTTGTCTGACGATTAATCTGCAATTGACTCTCCATATTACCTAACGAATCAATAGCTATAATAAACTTACCTTCTTGACCTTTTTCTTTAACTTTAGTAAGGAAGTCAAAAATAGTATTACGACATTCTTCAATACTAAAAACAGGTACATATTTTACTTTACTTACATCTAAACCTAATGCAGCAGCACCTTCTTTATCAATAGCATTTTCACTATCAAATATAACAGGTGTAATACCTTCTTTCTGCGCATTAGCTAATATCTTCTGTAAGATAAAACTCTTACCAGTCATGCTAGGTCCAGCTAAAAGGGTCATTCTATTTTTAGGTATACCTCCAAAAAGTGAACCTGATACTATACCATTCAGTACCATGGACCCGGTATCTAACCAACCATCAACGTTGCTAAGAGCACTTTCATTTAAAAAGGAAGCATACGGATTACTTTTATCTATTACAGATAACACATCATCAATTTCTTTACTCATACTTTAATTATATATTATAACAAAAAAAATACCACTCGAAAGTGGTATTTAAAAAATATATTTTTAATTCATATTATTCATCATCAAATAAATTGATTACCTCTTTATCTCCCCCTGAATTATTATCTTGAGTAGCAGCTGGTGCTAGTTGAGGATTAACAATTCGCTCATACTGTTCAATAATTCTTGGTTCAATATTTAAATCACTGGCTACTGCCATAGTTGCTTTTTTAAAATCGAAATTATTATAACGTTTACCGTCTTCATCAGGAACTACAAATTCCTGAAAAAATAAAGGAAATAGCTGTACTGCCATTTGACCTTGCTCTTGCTGTTGTACGGTAATCATAACTGGATTTTGTACGGTAATACTTTCATCATTTTCTGAAGTATTAACGCCAAAAATAGCTCTACCGACACTATCAATGAATGTAATATATTTTTTATCTGCCATAGTATTATTTTATATTATTAATTACTTAATTCAACTATTTTCTTTATACTTACTTAAAAAGATGTTAACTTAAGAGTTCAAATAAATTAGTCTGAACTGCACTACCAGGTTTCTGAGGAGTCCAATTAACGTTATCATAAAATCTTTCAATTACATTATATAGAATCTTTTCAAACATCTTATCATAATCTGCATGAAATATTTTCTTAAACTCTTCAGGGTAGTAATACTTATAAGCAATGCATGATAAATTATAAGGGTTAGGATGCTCTACGTAGAAGTATCTTACCTTATCACCTGAACTGATAGTTTCATACTTATTCTCAACTCCAAGTCTTTTTAAAATTAAATTATGGAAGTATGCTGCTTTAACGTGAATAGGCATACCTTTAGCAGTTTTATAACCATCGCATTGACCTGCGTATCTTTCATAACCTTTAATACCTGATACAAACGTTATATCTTCCACAGGTAGATCTTTAAAAATTTTATAAACGTTATCTAATGCTTTATTAGTCTCACCAATATTTTGAGTTGAAAGCATAGTTTCAATAATATTTTTAACATGAGGTTTAATAGCATCAGGCATAGTACTTCTTACTACTTCTACTCCGGTATACTTATACTTATCCATAGGTATACCTTCATCATCTAATATGTGAAGAACGTATCTTTTCTTTTGTAGAAAGATACCTACATCTGCAATTACCTCACGTTTAAACACGAATCTACAATCTCTACTATTTAGAGCTTTTCTACCCCATACTTTAATTTCATCATTTAAGAAGTCTTCAATATTTTGTACCTCATTAAAAAACTCTTGAGTTAATTTACCGTCATCACCAGTAAACGAAAGACCAGCTGTAATAAGAGGCTTAACTGAAATATAACTACTATCAGTATCGTTATATACAATACATTGATTAAGGATTTTATCATCTTCTATTTTAGTTTTTCGTTTTATATATTCTTTTAATAAATCATTAGATTTTTTAATAACTGATTGACCAGTTAAAGTAATTGATGAAGCAATATCATCATCCCCAAACGGTGCATTTTTATTACCAAAATAACCATAAATTGAATTAATAAAAACTTTTATACACAACTGCTTAGCATCAAGTTGTTCTATTTTAAATTTAAGTTTATCGTTTTTAGTTTTAGAATACTCTCTTTTTATAGTACCAAGTTCTTTTTTAATTTTAACTCTTTCATTATAATAATAGTCTAAAATTTCAGGCATAACCCCTTTACGTTTTTGAGTAAATAAAACGTTTGCTTTACTAATAGCTATCTGCTCTTTTTTACAGAACTCTAAAAATTTATCATGCTTTAAACTAAACACTTGACCATTTACATGTCTTAAAACTATCTCAGAATTATTTTTATCTTCTATTTTAGCTACTTTAGTTTCAGGAGACATATTAAGAGATATCATCACATTCGGATATAGAGAATTAGCATCAAAAGATATAATATTTTCTTGAAATCCTTTCAAAGGTTCACCAACATAGGCACCAGGATTTTTACCTGTATCTTCATTTCGTATAAACGATGGAATCTTTTGATCACGATATCTTGCCCTTACTGCAGTTGCCCCATTAATAACCGATAATGAACCTAGAGCAGCTTCAAACGTAGTTAAACCAACATAAGCTAACATTTTAATAAGCTCAGTATACTTTAGTTTTTCTTCTAACTTAGCTAGCAGTCTAACGTCTTGAATATTATATTCTACAAACGTTTGCCAATCATTATCTGATAGCGTTGCAAGATTCATATTACCAAAATCTACTTTCTGTTCTCCTAACTCAGTAGCACCGATATTATCTAACTTATAACTTTCTTTAACACCGACTGAAAAACGTTTATATACATCTAAGTAATCAATTAACGACATACCTTCAATATACCATCTAACTTGTTCTACACCAAACATACCTTTTATAGTTCTGCTATAAACTCTACCAGAAGGAGATAATCTATTAGTCCATTCTTCGCCAAGTATTCTAGTACATCTATTCAAAATATACGGTAAATCAAAAAATTCAGAATTCCATCCACTCATGATATCCGGATAATCCTTCTCAATATACATTACAAACTTTTTAAATAAATCTCTTTCAGACTCACATTTATGATATACTACATCATCATCTTTATTATCGTAGTCTTTTAAACCAAAAGTTGTGTATCTACCGTTTAATGAGTCAAAACAAGTTATAACATTAACTGTATGAGTCGGGTCAGCAGGTTTAGGAAACTCATCGGGTGAATAAGTCTCAATATCTAAAAATAAAACTTTAATAGGGTTTTTACTAAACTCAGGCTTCTCATTTTCTTTCCAAAAAGTATCAACTAAGTACTGTTGAGTTGCAGGTAAGTTTTCAAAAACTCTTTTTATATTAGTATCTTTCAAATACTTATATCTATCATACTGAGTATTGAAAATTTTCTTAACTAATTTAGTACCATATATAGACTCAGCATCTCCTTTACCTTCTAAATAGCAGTAAGGGTCAAACGAATTGGTAACTTTAATTCTTTTACCATCTTTATCCCAAGTAAACAAATGGACACATCTTTCTCTCGAATCATAATATATATTACGGTAACTCACTTATTAATTATATGAACGTTCCTATAAATAATCAATATATGACTCCAGGATTCGATCAAGTAATAAAAAAATATATGAGAAAATATAACGTCGGTTATAGAGAAGCTGCATCTATACTTGGTAAAAGAAAGAAGAAAAATCCTATTATAGCTCCTAAACCTAAAAAACCCTCACAAGGAGAGTTTAATTTAGGAGACGATGATACGTCATACGGTTCCGGGATTTAATCTAAATTGTATCTATTAAGATTAACTCTTCTAGGATCATCTACTCCGTATTGATAAAGTTCAGTATAACAATCAATATTACGGTCATCTTCTAACCATCTAGTTTCTGCATACTGTCTTCCTTTTCTACATAAAGCTTTATATCTTTTTCTATCAGATAATGTTTTTCTTATTTGATCAACCATTTCATGACCAGTCTTAAATTTAATAGGTGCATTTTCATATGTACACATATCTTGGCATGCAATAGGTATACCAAAAGCACTTGCTTCAATATATTTTAAATCAGACTTAGATCTATTAAAAATATTATCTTCCAAAGGAGCAACCATCATATTAACATTTAGATCATATATACCCTTACCATATTCAAATAATCTTCTCCATGGATGAAATTCAATCTTTCCTGCATCAACTAACGGTCTTAATGAAAGTGGAAAAGCACCTAAAAATACCCATTGAAATTCATCTACAGTATTTGCAATAACTTGCAATACATGATGAAAATCATCTCTCTGTTTAACTCTGTTTTCTACATCAAAATGTGCTCCTGAACCAGCATATAATATTCTTGGTTTTCTTTTATTTTTCTCAAAACTCTCCATCGTACGGTTATGATCGTAAAATCTATCTATCCAAAATTTAGGCATAAAATTAGGTATAACTGTAACGTTTTTATTACCGGTCTTTTCCTTATAATAATCTCTCATGAATGGGCATGTTACTGTAATTTCATCACACATTGACATCATTTCTTGAGCTGATTTTCTAATTGCTGGATCTGTAAATGCAGTTTTATATTTGTTATAGTCAGGAATATCTTCAGAAAAACAAATATCATCAATTTCATAAATTAATCTAAAACCTTCTTTATCAGCTATTTGACGTAACCATTTAACAAACTCTAACTGCTGTGGAGTAGCTTGTCTCTGTATACGCACACCTTTGACATCGACGTAGTATCGAGGGTCTACATTCATTACTGTAGAACCATGTACCACTGCTTTACTATGCGCATTCATTACTTGCTCTGGCCATATCATTCTCCAATGACCGCATCCTGAATAATCAGCATAATAATTTAAAAAGCGAGGTAAAGCTGCTTCAGGTGGTTGTTCAGGTGCTTGAGGTTGTTTAGGACCTGATTGCATTTGTTGTGGTGCAATATTAGTTTGGAAGGGCGTTTTAACCGCAAACGGCGATTGATTCATTGGATGGTTACCTACTATCATATTCTATAATTTAATAACTTATTTATATAAATCAATCAATAAAACTAACTCTCTTAGTAATGCCATTATGTTTTTCTAAAAATATAATATCACCAGTTGCAGATTTAATACTCTCTTTTCTATGACTTATCACCATAACGCATTCATTTAATTTATCTACTCTTTCATTTAAAATTTCTAAAACTAACTCAACTCCCTTTTCATCTAAACTACTATCAAATAACTCATCATAAAAACTAATATTATAATGTACATCACCTTGTGCTTTTCTCATATCCATAAATGAAAATAAGCATGCTAAATCAATAGCTTTTCTTTCAGCTCCTGAAAAATTATTATATAGACTTATTTTTCCTTTTTCATTGACAATTTCTTCTTCAAAATATTCATTAAACATACAAACGCAGTTACTATCTAGTTTTTTAAGAAAGTGAGTTAACTTACTATTAAAATGAGATAATATTTTTTTAACTATAAAACTTTTTACCCCTTCTTCACTTACTACAAACTTTACAACATCCATCAAATTAATTACCTTCTTAAGACTACTAATTTCATTTTTAATATTATCTACTTTTTGCTGTAATTCATTAACTGCGTTTGAAAATGTATTCTTTTCATTTTTAACTCCGTCTAATTCAGTTTCAATTTCCGTAATACATTTTTCAATATAAACTACCGAATCTTTAATATGATCAATACCATATTTTTTATTACCTATATCATTAATTTTATTATTAACCATTTTTATAGCTGAATTTATTTTAGTTATTTCACCATTTAATTCTTCTATCTTCTTTAAACAAGCTTCTACTCCTTGCTTTTCCCCAACTAAAAACTTTCTAATATACTCTTTTTCTTCTTCTATTTTTTCTTTATCATGCTCTTCAATAGGTCTCAAACAAACAGGGCATGTATCTTCTTCAGTTCCTAATTTTTTAAGATTTTCAGCATTAGTTTTTATAATTTGAGTTTGTTCAATACATTGACGATTTGCTTCTTCTTTATCTCCAGTACTCTGAGTTAACTTAGTTTCTAATTCTACTAATTTATCTTTATAAGGTTGATCATCTAAAGCTTCAATATCAGAGAGTTTATCCTGCGTTTCTTTTAAATCATTTTTATGAACTTGAATAGTATCTTTTAATGATTTTATTTTATTTTCTTGATCATTATTAAAATTGTCTCTATGCGTTTTTTGAGTAGTTAAATAATTATTAGTTTCTTCTAATCGAGTTATTTCAATATCAAAATTTTTCTTAACTTCATTATGCTCATTTCTTAATTCAAAAAGCATTTTACTAAATATCTCTAAGTTAAAAATTTGCTCAATAAACTTACGTTTTTCAGTTTTATTCTTAGCCATAAAAGGTATATGATTATTAAGAGTCATTATAACACAATTTTGAAATATCTCAGGAGTAGCAGATAAAACTGTACCTATATATTCGTTTGTATTAGTTATACTATCTCTGGTCTTATCATTACCGTTTTTATATACATAGCACTTAGATGGGTTTAAAGTTCTAATTATATCAAACTCATTAACCCCGTGCTTAGGATCGTCAACAGTAAATGATAATTGTACTTCACAAGTACCACCAGTAAGATTATTAGCTATAAAATTCTTTTTTAAATCTCTTAAAGTCTGTCCAAATATAGCAAAATATAAAGCATCAGCTACAGTACTCTTACCGACACCGTTTCTCCTATCTTCTTTATCTCTATTAATACCGGTTACAATATGCAAGCCTTTTTCAAAACCTATATTAACGACATCTTCACCTACTGATAAAAAATTCCTTATTTTTAAATCTTTAAATTTTACGTATTTCATTTAACTTTTTCATATAAAGATTGTGTATAATTAACAACATCTCTTTTATTTTCTATATCTAACAAATTAATAAATTCTTCTATAGCATGATTGATATCAACTCCTGATAGATCATAATCCATATCATTTTCTATTTTAAGTTTATTATAATTAATATCATAATCTATCCTTAATTCTACAGGTCTACACGATGTAAATTTAGCTGTAAGAATATCTAAATGTTCAGTACTAATATTTTTATCAATAATTAATTTTATTATATTACCAGGTAATATTTTTTCAAATAAATTTTCTACATGTATATTTTTACAGTTAATTAATTTAGATAAAAATATTTTATGATGTTTAGGTGTAATATCATTATCTATCCATTCTAATTTTTTATCATTAAAATCAAAAATATAAAACCCTTTCTTTGAACCTATATCACCAAAATCCATTTCAAAAGGGTTGCCGACATAAATTATTTTACTCTCACCACTATTAAAATTTTTAGTATCTTCTCTATGAAAATGCCCTGAAAAAATTAAAGAACATTTTTTAATCAATACTTCAGGATCATCTCCATGATCACATATTTTAAATGCATTCATTTTAAAATTTTCTAATTCAAAATGACCAAATAAAACATCACTTTTTGGTATATCATCTATTTTAGTACCCCAAGGACAAAACGTCACGTCGTTATTATATAAATCGACCGTTTGAAGTTTATCATAAATTTTAATATTTTTATATCCTTTAAAGATACTTAAACTGTTTATTTCACTTGTATCTTTATACCAAGCATCATGATTACCGGTAATCATAGTAATTTTAAAATCATTAAATTTATCTAATAAGTCTTTTGCAAAATTTAACGTCTTAACAGATATTTCATCTCTATAATGAAAGAAATCACCACAGAAAATAATCTCACTAATATTATTTTCCTTCAGTTTACCAATATACCATTCAACCCATTTATTAGATATACCTAACCAAAAATCATTATTTTGATGTACACCAAGATGAAGATCTGAAAAAATAGCTACCCTACTCATCACTATCGTCTTCATTTAACGGCTTAACGTAAACCATGCCATCAGTTGAGTCGATCATTTCTTGTTCATAAACCTTTTCTTTATATTGGTTTAAAGTTTCAGTATGTTTCTTTTCTTTCTTTATACGGTTAATAAACGCATGAAAAGCAATAGTAGTAAAATAACTAAATGGATTATATTCAGACGTTATATCAAATTTCTTATTTGTAACTGCAGTATACATTTTTACTAATGCGTCTCCTACCATTTCATCTCTATATGTATAGTTTATAAAATTAGATGAATAACTTAAACCATGGGCTATTTTATGAATCATATCAGCAAGTTCTCTAGAACAATCTTCACTATCATAATAAGCTACTAGTTCAGCTTTTAAATCTCGAGGATCAACATAGTATTCAGTCTTTTTAGGTTTAGGTCCTCGTCTTTTACCAGTAGTTTTTTTCGTGGTAGTTTTTTTAGTATTAGCCATATCTAATTATAGAATAAAATATTTATTTTTCAACTATTTCAGTAATTTTATAATTTATTTTTTCTTGATTATATATTTCTTTTCTCTTAAGGGAATGTCTTTCACCATATTTTAAGTGATCTGCTAAATCTATTATTACTAATTTATTTTTATTATCATGTAATCTTAAACCTCTACCTATAGATTGAATTGTTCTAATAAAACTTTTACCACCAGATGCAAACATAATCATATGTATATTTTTAATATTAATACCTGTACTAAAAATTGAACTCATTGCTATACAAATAACATTATTATTAGTTTCCATTATTTTTTTAATTTCATCTCTAGTCTCAACTTCTACTTCTCCTTTTACAAAGAATACTTGCTTATTTTCGCATTCTGAGAGTTTATTATATAACGCATCACCATGTGCTAAATGATTAACTAATATAAGAGAATTATTATCAAATTTACTACACATACCTTTTATTAAATTATTTCTAAATTCATTTGTATATATAAAATCAAGTTCATTTTTAAAATTATTAGTACCTGAAACGTATAAAGGCTTATCATTATATTTTAAATCTATAATACTAACGTTTACTGTAGTTAGATACTTTTCTAGTCTTAGTTCATAGCTATCTTTATCATAAATTACCTTTCCTATTTTACCTTTAATATTCCATTCATCAGGTTTATTATCAGGTAACGTACCAGTTAAACCGAATTTATGTGCTGTTTTTATCTGCTGTACCATTTTACTAATCTTATTTGATTTTTTAACTTTATGACACTCATCTATAACAAGAGCATCTACTTCTTTCAACCAATCATTTTCAATAAAACGGCTTTGTAATATACCTAAATTAGCAATAATAACATTTGCTGTTAAATCTGGTTTATTTTTTCCTGTCCATTTAGTAAATTTAAATAACGCATTATACTGCTCAAAATCAGTATATGTTTGACTAACAAGACCTAAATCTGGTACAATTAATAAGCATTTAAATGATTCCTTCTTTTCTTTTTTTTGAAGATATAAACTCATTAATAAAGAACATATAGTTAAAGTTTTACCAGCACCGGTACCCATTTTAAGAATACCTCTACCAAATGCAATAGCATTTTTACAAGCTTCTTGTTGGTAATCTCTCAATTCATACTTTAAATTATTATACAATTTTACATCTTTAAGAACTGGCTTTACTAAAGAAGTTATATCATTATCAACTATAATATCTTCATTCGGATATTGCATTTTTATATAAGTCAAAACATCATAAAACATTCCAGGTTCAAATAAACCTGTTGGTGTTATACAATATATTCTAGGCGAGACTATAAATCTTGCTCTACCTTTAAATCTAAATCTTGCTGTATCGTCATTAACACTAAAATACTCTCTTATTTCATCTAAATTAGAAGTTACAACTTTAATTTTATTTTTATCTAATTTAAACTCAATCATAATTGTTCCATTTTCATAATTTCAATAATATTTTTTATATCAAAACCAATAGCACTAAAAGTTTTTTCAGTCTTTTCTAAAAATTCAATAACCAATTCTTCCTCTTTTATTTTTTCTGACATAGTTATCATTTTTTCATGATTCAATGCAGCTCTTTCAGCAGTTGGAGTTGTTACTTTGATTGGACTTTCCTCAATAATTTGAAATGTTATATTTTTCTTTAAATTATCTTTTTCCTTTTTTAACCTAATAAGATTTTTTTTATGATTGATAAGTTTACTTACCCAATAATGTTTACGAGCAGGAGTTTTCATCGATGAATCTTTAAGATTAAATTCATTGATCTCTAAATCTTTTTCTATCTCACTTATATACTTTTCTAAAATATCCACATTATAATTATAAATACTTACGTGAAGAAAACAACTCTATTTGAAAAAGCTTTTAAAAAAAGTTTAAATAAAAAGAAAAAAACTAAAGAAGAAGACGAAAATACAGTAGGAGGCGGTGCATTAGGAGCTAATGCTATTTCTAAACCTCAAACATTATCTAATACTGATTTTTATGCTCCAGGTGATTTTAGAAGACCTTTTGCTTTAGGAGCAGTTCAAACAAGAAAAGGTGTTACAGGAAAAAAACGTAGAAAACGTAAAAAACGTAAATAAATAATATTATGAGCTTAACATTGACTTTATCAGCAGAAAAAACAGTTACCACTCAACCTGCAGTGACTGAATCTTACTCAGAAGTATCTATAACTAGAATAATAGATGCACCAGGGATTAAAAAAATACAAGTTGTTTTAAATAGTGATGGTAATTTTATAAATTTATCTGAATTAAGTGATGCAAATTATGGCAGCGATTGGACTTATTCAGACGTGCAAGCTGCAGTTACTAATTACATCAACGGTTTATCTTAATGGATACAGGTCACTGGAAAGTTTACGGCCCTGTACCTGAAGAAGCGTTTGGCTTTATATATGAGATCGTTAATATAACTAACGGTAAAAAATATATAGGTAAAAAACAAATGAAGCGTAAAATAAAACGCTTACCTCTTAAAGGTAAAAAACGTAAACGTATTGACTATAAAGAAAGTGATTGGAAAACCTATGTTGGTAGTAGCGATTCCTTGAAAATAGATATGGGTACATTAGGTTTAGATAAATTTGTTTTTAAAATTTTAAAGTTTTGTAATAATAAGTTTGAATTAGCTTATTATGAATCAAAGATGCAATTTGAAAAAGATGTATTATTGGATGAAAATTATTATAATGGTATTATAAACTGTAGAATAGGTAGACCACCTAAAGAATTACTGGAACAGTATTATAATGATAATAATGATGCCTGATTTATGTTTAGATAATTATGATTTAAATATTGTAGATTTTAATGACTTGTTTATTAAAGATATACAACCTGAAATAATTAATACATTACATGAATATAAGTTGTTAGATAAAAGTATTAATAACTCTTTAGTTAAGAAATTTTTCTTTCATTATATAATATTAGGTGTATGTGAAAAGGTATTAAAATCAAAAAGTAAAACTTTAATTTACTTTAATAATACCCAGTTAGATGATTGTGAAATATTTAAATATTATAAAGAAAAGGATTTATTATTATTTTTTAATAATACTTTAAGAAAGGTAGAAAAATTATTACCGGTAAAAATATACATAAGTAAATTCTCAATTGGATACCTAACTTTTCTTATTGATAAAAATGATGGTAAAGCTCAAACTACTATTAATTCAATGATATCTAAAATAAACAAAATTGATATTAGTAGGTATACATTTTCTAATATAAAGAAGTTTACTAAAAGATATGAATTAACTTTTTTAAATAAAGATTACTTCAACAAGTTATCAACAAAACTTCTTTTAATTAGATAAATAATAATATGGATAAGTTTACAAGCATAGCTAATAAGATATTAGCTGAAAAGGTATATGAAAATCAATATGCAGCTGATGAAAATGAAGAAGATTTAGAATCTAAAGTTTTCGAATTAATTAAAGCTGGAAAGAATGAAGAAGCAACTGATATTTTAAGTAGATTAAGATTTAGCGATCCTCAAAAATTTAAGTCATTTTTAAATAAAATTAATAATATGACAAATGAAATTGAAGATGCTGAAAATGAGTTTTTAGATAAATCTACAGAAGATGCAATAGGTATTGCTCAAAGATTAACAACTGGTCCAGAAAAAGAAAGACTTTTCGGTCCAGATCCTCAAAAAGAAGTTAATAAAGCTTACGGGGTTATGATGAGAAAAATAGCAGGTAAAATAAAAACTGCAGCGGAGGGAATAAAATAAAATGAAAAAATTTTTAGAAGCATTTGATAAAGTATTTGAACAAGATGAAACAGGTGCTGAATTACCTGGTATGGAAACAGATACTACCACAGTTACTGATACCGAAGTAGCAGAACAACCTGAACCAGAGGTTGAAAAACTATCTCCTGAATCTGAGGTACTTTTAGTTAGAATGATTAAAAAAGCTTTAGTAACACAAATCGATTCTAATGATGTTGATTCAATTACTAGTTTAGGAGACATTAATGAAAAAAATGCAAAAAGTTCTCTTTCTCTATTAATCAATATCATGAAAAAATATTCAACTGATATAGATATAGATGTATGAGCTGGAGATCTTTAGATAAAATTTATAAAGAAGACGTTTCTCTTTATACAAAAAAAGGTGATAGCTATGAACTACTTGCTAATGTAGATCAAAACTATTATGATGATATTTTATCCAGGTATGTCAAGATGGGTACCACTGATAGTATAGCAGGTAGACAAGAAATTGAAGGTAGATTAGATAAAGCAGGTGGTAATATAAATGATAATTTAAATATTTTTCAAAGTTTTTCTCATAGCGCTAATTTAGAAGTAAAAGAAGAAAATTTTAAGCATGCTCAATCAGATTTTTTAGGATTATGTGAAAACAGTTCGTTTTTTACGTTAGAAGCTTTTGTAAAAAATAGTTTCCATAACTCTGATGTATATAACAATTATTTTAGCAGCGCATGGTGTGCAGTACCAGAAGCTCCAACGCATGGATCACCAGGATGTGGTGAATTATTTTTAGCTTTTTTAACCGATGGTATTAAACCTAAGAAAGGTGATTTAAGTACCGGTGGTTTAGAAGTAGAATTAAAAGGTCCTAGTGGTAGAATGTTTAAGACAGCAGCTTTAAAAACTAATTTTGAAAAACTACAAGAGGAAGGTAAAGATGATAATCAACAACTTGAATTAATATGCGAGTTTATAGCTCACTATTGCGGTGTACCGGATTCTAAAGGTGAAATAATAGAATTAGCTAAAAATAATAATTTATATGATAGATTAGTAGTAGAAAGAGATTATTTCTTACGGAAAGGTAAATTAAGAGGTAAGTCTGCTAAACTTGGAGTTAATCTATTAAGGTATATAGGTGGTGTTGTACAGTTATTTGAATATAAAAAAGCTCAAGGGTTTGATAATTTTTTAGCTTTTAATAATATTGGTAATGATCTAGCTTTACAGTCTGTAAATATGAAAAATTTAACTAATATTAGTGATTTTTATATTCAAATAAATAATTTAAAAGGTGTATTAGATTTCGGTCATAGAGCTGATGGTGGAGGCTGGGATTGTACCCTTGTAGGATCAAGATGAAAACATTAAAACAATATATTACTGAGCAGAAAAAGGCTAATACTCATTTAACTCATTTAGAAGAACTTATTCTTAAAAAGGGTAAAGATGGATATACATTAGCAAGAAAATTTATACATGATTTATTAAATCATCTTGAAACTAACAGTGGTAGAATAGGTACTACAGTTAAATGGGACGGAGCACCAGCATTATTTGCAGGTATTAATCCTGAAAACGGTAAGTTTTTTGTTGGTACTAAATCTATTTTCAATATGAACCCTAAGTTTAATTATACAGAGAGTGATATTGATTTAAATCATGGTAGTTCACCAGGTTTAGCTGATAAACTTAAAAAAGCATTAAAATACTTACCTCAATTAGGTATAAAAAATATCTTACAAGGTGATTTTATGTTTGATGATTCATCTAAAAGAATAGAAGATATAGATGGTACTTCTCATATAACTTTTAAACCAAATACAATAAAATATGCTATTGAAGAAGATTCTGAGTTAGGTAAAAAGGTAAAAGAATCTAAATTTGGTATTATATTTCATACTGAGTATGATGATTTAGGTGGTGGTGCTAGATTTGGTGCTAAAATTGATAATTTAAATGAAGTTAATGATATTTGGGTTGATGATGCTTATTTTAAAGATGATACTGGTGTAGTTACTTTAACTAAAGATGAGTCAGAGCAAATAAAAGGTATTTTAAATGTTGTAGATGGTATAAACGTAGATTATAATGACTTACCTTTAGATCTTATAAACATCTACACTAATGTAGAAATTAAAGAAGGGGAATACTTAAAAGACCCTGAAGATTCTTATAATAGCTTTATAAATTGGTTTTTAGGTAGAATGGAAAGAGAAATTGCTAAAAGAAAAAGTGATACTGGTAAATCAAAGGTTAAATTACTATATACTAAAAAATTAAATGAAATAAAAAGAGATAAAGATAATATTATTAATCTCTTTAAAGTAAGTAAGTTACTTTCTGATGCTAAACAAATTTTTATAAACAAATATAATAATGCTGTATATACTACTAAACATTTTATAGATAACGGTGATGGTACATTAAAAGTAACCTCTCCTGAAGGGTATGTAGCAATTGATAGAGATGGTAATGCAATAAAATTAGTAGATAGGTTAGAATTTAGTAGAGCTAATTTTTTAGCAGGTAAACCAAGTGATGAAGAAAATTATATTAATAACCCTCCAGTATTTAACACTGGGGAAGGTACCAGATTAAGACATTCTATAGATACCTTTGGTGAAATGTATAATTTTTTAAAAGAATTTAATGATAACGTTACTAAAAAAATATTAGTTATATATCCTGGTAGATTTCACCCTTTTCATAAAGGTCATGCTTCAGTTTATAATAAACTAAAACAGGAATTTCCTAATGGTGACGTTTTTATATCAACTTCTGAAAAGACTGATCCAGAAAGATCACCATTTACTTACGATGAAAAAGTTCAAATGATACAAAGTTCTGGAATTGACCCTAATTTTGTTAAAAAAGTAGTAAATCCATATTTAGCTAAAGAAATCGTTCAAGATTACACTGCAGATAATACAATTCTTATTTTTGCAGTATCAGCTAAAGATATGGAAGGTGATAAACCGAGATTTAAGTTCGGGACTAAGAAAAATGGTACTCCTAGTTACTTCCAACCTTTTGAAAATTTAGATAAGTCTGAAACTTTAGATAAACATGGATATATCGTAACATTACCTACTATGGATTTTGATATATTAGATAAAGATATAAGAAGTGCTTCAGAAATTAGATATCTTTATAAATCAGGTGATGATACACTAAGAAGAAACTTAATTACTGATCTTTACGGTTCATTTGATGAAGAAATTAAACGTATTTTTGATAATAAGTTAATTTAAGCACCAAAACCAGACTCGCGAGCTGTTTTAGTCATTTCATCATCGTCTATTTCTAGATCTTCGTCTTCATTTTCTTCCTCATCGCTATAACAAGGTTCTCTAGTAGCAAAATTATCTTCATAATCTAGATAATGATAAACAGAAGATAGATAATCAGCTGCTTTAGTTATTTTACTTGCAACCCAGCCTTCTAAATAATCACTATCAGGGTGATTACCTATATGATGAAAAAGTTTTGCAGCGTATTCATTAGCTTTTAATAATTCTAATCTAGCCATATCTAATTCACCATCGTAAATTGTTTTACCTTCTTTACTATCGCAACCGCAATCATCTTCAGATTCTCCTCCGCAACCGCAATCTGAATCCTCTTCTTTATCACCTGCTTGAATAAAAACCATTTCATCTTCAGTTGGTGGTTGAGTTTTTGGTCTCAAAGCTTTAGTTTCACCAACTTTTATATGAATCATAGAAGGTGTATTAGGACCTAACCCTAAAGCTTCATTTACTTGTTTGTATTTTTCAAAAATCAAATTAGTTTCTTTATCCATACTATTATTTAATTAAATAAATATAATTATGCAGTTTAATAATTTAGTAATAGAACTTTTAAATGAATATGGGCCAGTTATGGCATCATCTGAAGATGCTGAATATAGAGGTCGTAAAGTAAAATTAAATAAACCAATGAGAGGTGACGTTAAGAAATTTAAAGTTTATGTAAAAAATCCTAAAACAGGTAATGTTAAGAAGGTTAACTTCGGTCATGGCGGTACATCAGCAAAAAAACGTGGAGAAAAGACAATGAAAATACGTAAAAGTAACCCTAAAGCTCGTAAATCATTTAGAGCTAGGCATAATTGTGATAATCCAGGTCCTAAAACTATGGCAAGATATTGGTCATGCAGAAAATGGTAAGAAAATTTGATACTTTAGTAGAAAAAATTCTATTAGAAGCAGATCCTAAGAAAGGTACAGGTAAAAAACCTAAAGGTTCAAGTAGAAGACTTTATACTGATGAAAATCCTAAAGATACTGTTAAAGTAAAATTTAGTACGACATCTGATATCAGAGATACATTAACTAAAAAAACTTTTAAATCTAAATCCCATGCAAGGCAATCACAAATTATAAATTTAATACATCAAAGAGTTAGAGCTGCAAAGGGTAGAGTAAAAGACCCTATTAAAAAGAAAAGATTAACAGCTGCTTTTAAATATATTAGTAAGAGAAAAGAAGCTAGTAAGAAAAAAACACAAAGATTGAAGAAAAAATGATAAATTTTAAAACATTTCACGAAAATTATGCTGATAAAAAGATAAAAGGCAAAAGCAGACCTGGTAGAGTAAAAAAATCCGGTGCTAGTTGTAAAGGTTCTGTAACTGAACTTAGAAAAAAAGCTAAAAAATATGGAGGCGAGAAAGGTAAAATGTATCATTGGTGTGCTAACATGAAGGGTGGAAAGAAAAAATAATAAATAATAATATGACAGAATCTTTTAAATTTTTTACTGAATCATCTAATAAGGCTATCGAAGATCTTAAAAAAATGATTCAAAACCCAGATCCGGAAAGAGTTAAAATGTACGGTGGTAATAGGTATGTAGATATGCTTAAACTTAAGTTAAATAGAATGCTTAAAGTTGAAGCATTAAAAGATCATTTAAGAAAATCTAAAATGAGCGGTCATTATAAACATGATTCTGAAGACAGCGAATCAAATGAAAATTTATTTAAAAAAGATTACCCTGCTATGTTAAAAAATAAAAATAAAAACGTAGCAGATCAATTATCACCAGGTGTTAAAAACACTTTATCAAATATATTCGATAAAATATTACGAGATAAAGGTGTAAAACAAGAGGACGCTGAAGATCGTTGTAAAAGAAAAGCTGATAGCGTATATGGTAAAAAAACTTCAGCATATAAATCTGGTGCAATAGTAAGATGCCGTAAAGGTAAAATTTGGAAGAAAAAATGAATAAATTTGATACAATTTTAGAAAGTTTATGGGCTAATATAAACAAAAAGAAAAAATCTGGTAAAAAATCAGCTAGAAAAGGTTCTAAGGCTTATAAAGCTGCTAAAAAAGCTGGTGATAAATTACACGCATCAAAAGAAGCAAAAGGATTAGCGTGAAATTTGACGAATTAGCTAATTTTTATTTAAATGAAGCTAGCGATAGTTTACGTCAATGGTTTAAAAGGGGAGGTACAGATCCTAAAACTGGTAAAAAATTTAGCGGTTGGATTAATTGTAAAACTGGAGGTCCTTGCGGACGTAAAAGTAAAAAATCTGGTGGTTCATACCCTGCATGTAGACCTACTAAAGCAGAATGTAATAAAATAAAAGGTAAAATGTATAAAAAGAAAAGTTCGAAGAGAGTAAGCTGGAAAAAGTAATTTTTTATAGTAAATAGTTTATTATGGAACAGAATATTGAATCACTAAACGAACAATTCGGTCAATTTACAGAAAATTTGACTAAATTTAACGAAAAACGCAATGCAGCAGCAGGTACACGAGCTCGTAAAGCTTTACTTGAAATTGCTAAATTAACGAAAGTTATTAGAAAAGAAATTCAAGACAAGAAGAATGCTTAGTAAGCATAAATAATTGTGTGATATCATTTAAAAATTTCTTTGAATCAAATAAACCATTAGGTTTAATTGAAACTATAACTTTTAAAGAATTAGGCCCCGTTGAAGCTAAAATAGATAGCGGTAACGGGGCTTATAATGTCTTACATGGTTTTAATATAGTAGAGCACGATAATAAAGTAACTTTTTTTACTGTTAATGATAAAAAAATTACTAAAGATTTATTAGAAAAAATAGATATAAATGTCGGTTCAGGTAATATAGAAGAAAGACCAGTAGTAGAATTTGATATTGAAATAGGTGATAATGTTTATCCTAAAACTAAATTCTCAATAGGTGATAGAGAAGAGAATGAATACAAAATCTTAGTTGGTAAAGATTTTATAGAACAGCTAGGTGGTCTTATTGATGTAAGTGCAGAAGGTAACTTAGATTAATACCAACTTGGATTTTTTCTATTAGTCCAAGTAGCAAAAGGTTTATCTTTCCTAATATATTCTCTATATTGTTCTATAGTAGTTAAACTATTAAAACTACTACTTTTACGACATTCACAATTATCACTAATAGCTATAGCAAAAGGAGTTCTACCTTTTTTTAGCGTAGATATACTAGTATTATGCATATTAGCACCGCACCATTCAATAAAAGCTTGAGTATGATGTGGATTGCTATCAGGCCATCTTAAATTTCTTTCGTGAAACATTCTTAATGTATGAAATACTAACCATAAAAAATTATCTCTTGTTTCTCTAGCCCATATACTACATTGATGATTATAATAACCTTTACCACTTTTACGAGGTTTACCTAATTTTGTTCTAGGACAATCTTTATGATTCAATACTTCTTGATCAAATGCATGAGCTAACATAATTGCTCCTTCAATTTGCATTTTAGATCTTACATGTTGGTCACATAGATCATTTGCAGATAAAATAGGATCATCATTAGTACAAAATATGTTCATACTTTTATTATATTATTGTTCCTACCAAATATCAATTGATCTACCGAAACCGAATACATTTACTACACAGAAATACATTGTCAGTAATAATGGAAAAGCTACTTTACGTTTATAGTGAGCTATTGATGAACAAAATGCAGCTATAAAAAATATAGGATAAACTAAAGTCATATTAGGATTTTGTGCAGTTAACGCAAGATAAAATGAAGCTGTAACCGCGCAAAAGAAACTTATAATTTCTAAATAAAATGCTTTCTTATTAGATATATAACTTTCAATCCAGAAATTTTTAATTTTTTCTACCATTATCTTGTCTATATTCTTTTTCTATTTGTTCTTTTTTAAAATGCTCTAATCGTTTTACTTTATTTTCTAAATCATCTATACGCTTTTGCATTTTTTCCCAAAGATAGTTAAATTGCCACATATCATCGAGAGGTGATTTCATCTATTATCTAAGTCCAGTAGTTTCAAATACATCTCTAGCAACACCTGCTGAGAAGCCTCCTTCTACACCTTTAACGATAACTGATACTGCATTATGACTATGAAGACTTTCATTATGAGAAGCTACAATCTTAAAATCTTTAATACGAGATTCATTAGCTAATTTTTCATATAATAATCTTACTGCATCTTCTACGAATTTTAAAAATGAACCATTCATTTCAGCAAATGCTTGCTCATCTTCTCTCTTAACCATAACTTGCGTTTCAGTCTGTAAAGCTGCAAGACATAACTCCTGAAGATCTTCTACCCATAACATATCATCAAAACGTACACTTACTCTTGCAACACTACGTTGACTATGAGGTACAGTAGCACGGTTACGATATTTTTCAGCATGCTCACTTAATTCAAAACTACAAGGACATGCAGATGAATATACAAAATCGAAATGAATATACTTTTTAAACTCTCCATCTTTAGTAAGATCACCTTCAAATACTACATCATAATACTGAAAACCTTCTAAACCGCTACGTAAACTCTTCTGCTTAATCGGATAAGATATCTTAAGCATAATACGTGAATCAAAACTCTTAAGATTATTTTTATATGTTTCTAATACATCTTTAATCTTATTAATACTAAACGTCTCATCTTTATGATCATAAAAGCTTCTCATAATACGAGACATATTAATACCTTTCTTATGAGCCTCGAGACTAACGCTGCCAGTAACGCTAGTCTCTAACTCAATAGTTTTACCATCTCTCTTTTTATAAGTTAAAGGTAATTTAAAATTATGTATACCTACTTGTTGGATAGGTACTGGAGCTCCTTGAATTAAACTAGAAGGACCATTCTGCAAATCAGGTAATGAAGAAATATACTTCTTATCTGCTTTTACGTTATTATCATATACTCTAATAGGAGGGAAGTAACTCTTACTATATTCTTCTCCCATTATTTCTTTTGCAATAATATCTTTTTCTCCGGTGAGCTCATCGTCTTCACCTAACCATTCATAACTATTTACTTTATCTGACATATAACTATTATAGCATATAGATTAAATATTTCAATATGGAAGATAAAGATTTATTTGAGAAAGTTGAAAAAGCTTTTGGTATTACTGAAAATCAAAAGATTCAAAAGATATATGAAAGCGGTAACTTTAAGAAACAACTTGATGAGGTTGTAACTTCTAAAAGCCCATCTACCGGTAGTAGTAATTTATTAGGGTCTATTGGTAAAGGTATAGGTGCTGTTGCAAGATCTATACCTGGTACAAGAGGTTTTAAAATGAGATCTGCAGAAGCAAGATCTGCAGAAGCTGCTGCAAGAAAAGCTGAATTAGAAAATGCAAGGTTATTTGCTAAGCTACAAAAAGGAGATTTATCAGATGGAGAAGCTCAAGATATGCTTCAAAATATGTTAAGAAATGCATCAGAAGAATTTAAGAAGGTATATGCTCGAGATGGTAGATTTAAAAACGCTGTTGATATGGGAGCGAAAGGTAAGTTTAATGACCTATCAGATGCTGATAAAGACTATCATAATAAAATACAACAACAAATAACACAAGCAGAAAAAGCTAAAGCAGGGGAAGAAAAAGAAGAAAAATTAACCAAAGATAAGGTTCTAGCTTTAGTACCTGATTTTTTATCAACCACTCTTTTAAAAAGAATTGGTAATAATCGAATATATACTGATTTTAAAGATAATATTGAATATTTTGCTGGCGATGATACTGAAGCGTTGAAGAGATTTGCAATATTAAATCTTAACCCTGCTGGCTTTCAAGTTCTTAAAACTGATATTAAAAATAATTACTATAAAATATTCGGAAAAGCTATAGCTAAAACATCTTTGCAACAAGCTATTGAAGGTCAATATAGTATTGATGAAATTAATGCCGGTAAAATTGATAGTAATGATTTAGATATTGAATTAAAAGATGCAAGAAAATTTGCAGAAGATATACTATTTAAAGTACTACCTAAAACTGTTTTAGATAGAAGAAAAGATTTCGTTATTGATAGTATAGATGATTATTTTGCTACAATAAAACAATTAAGTGATAAGCAAACAAAATTACCATTAGATAACGGTGAATCAAAAAAAGAACCAGTAATAAAATCTCCTAAAAGAAAAAAAGCTGAAGCAAAAAGAAAATTAAAATCTACTGAAGAAATAGGTGATGAAGCTAAAAAGATTCTAGCTAGTAAAATTAAGAAAGCAAAGGTTAAACCAAAATATACTTCTCAAAACTTAGACGATACTACAGATCAAGCTTAATATATAATTTATTATATTATATGCGAGTTCCTCTTCCCACCAACTAGTTGACTATTGGATTAAATATCTTATAATTAGATATGAGATACGTATCAACTAAAATAATTCCTATGGGTAGTACAGCTTTTCGTCAATGGAAGGCTCAGAGTCATTGCAGATTAATACATGGTTATAGATTGCAATGTAAGTTATGGTTTACAACAAACGAACTTGATGATAATAATTGGGTATATGATTTCGGTGGTTGTAAAGAGATTAAAAAATTATTAGAAAAACAATTTGATCATACAACTTGCGTTGCTGAAGATGATCCAGAGTTAGAGACATTTAAAGATTTAGATAGTAAAGCTATGATTGATTTACGCATTATGGAAGCAGTTGGTATTGAAAAGACTGCTGAATGGGTATTCGGTGCAGTTAATAATTATGTTAGATCTACTACAAAAGATAGAGTAGAAGTTGTTAAGGTAGAAGTTTGGGAGCATGAAGGTAATAGTGCCATCTATGAAAATGATGCTAAAGTTTATAAAACGCATTATATTCCTAGAGAAGGTTTAGATTACAATGTCGATCCTGAAATTGCAAAAACATTACCTACCCATCCTAAAGATCCTAATCAAGAAGAGTTAAATTTAGAAAATAAAGAAGAAGAGCCAGTACAACCACCTGTTGAAGAAAAGAAAGAATATGCTTCTCCTTTAAAAAATAAAGTAACAAAAGGTATGGGTAATCCATTTGAAGGGACATCATGGGGTTAGAAGATGTATATCAAAATAATATAAATAAATCACCTATAATTCAAACAGGTATATCTAGTGGTATGCCTGTTTCCCGTGAAAGAGATCCAAAGTTAGTAAAATTAGAAAATGATGTAACTCAACAGATGGCAGAATTATTATATAATGAACTACCAAAAGAAGAAGTACAACAAGTTGATAAAGGTCCTGAAGTAAGACCTATTAGCTTTGAAGATGCTCTTAGAGAATTAAGAGATATGGGCTAATCTAGCAACAATATATTTTAAAATTTTACTTCTTACAACATCATCATCGGTAAATTTATAAGCAAATATACCGTTTTCTCTACATTCATCAGAATCAAATACTTCTTGTATTTTATTAAACCCTGACTTACCGTTAATATCACTTTGCAAAGAATCTCCTACTATAATATATTTACTACCTTCACCGAATCTAGTAAGTACTGTAGTTAATTCATCTTTAGTCATATTTTGAGCTTCATCTACTATAACAACACTTTCTCTAAACGTTAAACCTCTAGTAAAATTAACAGGTATACATTTTATATAACCTTTAGACATTAACGTAGATTGAGCTCCCGGATCAATTATTTCTTCTAATTTATCTATTAACGGAGCTGACCATGGTTTAAATTTTTCTTCTATTTCTCCAGGGAGAGCACCCATAGAACGATTAGCACTTTCAACTATTGATCTAATGTATACTATATTTTTTATCTTTCTTTCACTTAGAAGTCTGAGAGCAGCTAATACACCTATATAAGTTTTAGCGCTACCAGCTGGACCATCAACAAACGACATTTGAGTTTGATCATTAATAATAGTATCAAAAAATTCTTGCTGTAAATTATTCAGCTTAAATGGTTTTTTAATATGGAAATCTAATTCCCAATCATCTTTTGATATGTTATGTAAATCAAGAATTTCCTTCTCATTTACCCGACGTGCAGAACGTTTTTTAACTGTCATTAATAATATTTATATAAAAAGAATAGTTAGAATTAACGTGGAAAAAAATTATAAAAAACAATAAATATAATACTAAATGTTGATATTAATAAGGAACTATATTATAATTAAGTTATGAATAATGTTTTATCTTTAAGTGACGATCATGTATTTTATACCGTAGAAGGTGAAGGTAAATATATCGGTTGGCCATCTGTTTTTATGAGAATGGCAATGTGTAATTTAACGTGTCAAGGTTTTGCCTCTCCGGACTCACCTCATGGTTGCGATTCATTTGTATCATGGTCAGTTAAAAATCGATATACATTTGATGAACTTAATAATTTTTATGCAAATAATGGGTTTGATGAAGAATTAAAAAGAGGTGCTATATTAAAAATAACTGGTGGTGAACCTTTATTACAACAAAAAAGATTACTTGAATGGTTAGAAACTTTTGTAGAAAGGTTTGGATTTAAACCTCGTATTGATTTTGAATCTAATAGTACTATTATGCCTAAAGAAGAATGGTATACTGAATATAATGCTACATTTACTTTATCTCCTAAAATGAGTAATAATGGTGATCCAGAGAAGAGAAGATATAAACCTGATGTTATAGCTCATCATAATAAAAGAGGTGAATGTTTTAAATTTGTTATTAATAGTGAAGATGATGAGAAAGAATTATTTGAAAAATATATTGATAACGGTATATGTAATAGAGAAAACGTTTGGTTAATGCCTTGTGCTGGTAGTAGAGAAGAACATACAGCAAAATCATCTATGGTAGCTGATATGTGTAAAAAGCATAGTTTAAAATTCAGCCCACGTTTACAATTAGTCATCTGGGATATGGCATTAAAAGTATAATTTATGAGTCAATTAATATGTAACTTACCAAACACGAAAGTGTACGTTAGAAAAGAATATCTTAGAGATGGAAAAGATGGTCACGGTGAATTCGTTGAAGGTCATTGGGTAACTGCTAAAAGCATTCCTGGTAGAGCTTTTTACTTTGAAACCTTTTTACCTGAATATGGGGCAGTTTTTGATAAACTACCAATTACTGCTTTTGTTTCTTCGCCTGAAACACCTAAACCTGATTACGATTTACCAAATTTGCAATTTTGGAATTGTATGGATTATGGCGTAACGTGTTTATATAAACAATTTATTGGTAGTATGGATTTTGAGGTATTTACAAGAACGCATGATATTGTAAAAGGTACATATATGTTTACTTTAGATAATTATCACGTTAATACTGATCAACCAGATTATTCTACAGCTGAAGTACCTGCTGAACATAAATCATTTAATGTTATTGAATTAGAAAATGGTCAATATGCATTATATCCTAATAATAGAATGAGAGTGTATGATAACTCTTTAACTCCACAAACTCCTTTGACTCCTGACTTTATGGTTAGTACAGAGTTTTATCAAGTTGAGAATGGTTTTGAATATAGATTAGGTGATACAGATGAATACTTCTGGAAAACTAAAGATAAGAAGAATAAGTAATTACTATGATAGGTTATATATTCATATTTGTTGCCGGTTTCGTCGTCGGCGCTCTCGTAGCGAGAAAAAATTTAGACGAAGTTAATAAAATTGTTGAAGAAGCTAAAGAATTAGCAGCTAAAGCAGAAGCTGAATTAAAAGAGCTTAAAGTTAAACAAAAGAAACCAGTGACTAAAAGAGGTAGAAAAACACCTGTTAAAACAAAAAAGTAATTTAAAACTTTATTAACTTTCAAAAGCTCTATATTATTATAGAGCTTTTTTTATAGATATTTTAAAGCAAGGTAATTAATTATCAAATGTAAAGTATTATCAGAAATAATCAATAACCAAGTAGATAACCAAACTGGTATATCTTTATTATAACCATTAACTGAACAATCTTTCCATGAAGGCCACCAATTACATGGAGCTATCTTTGTTTTAGCAAAAGCAATATATTTTGCTAATGCAAATCTATCAATTAAGAAATGCGTAAAAAATATTACAAACCAAGCAGTCCATGAAGGCTGTAATAATAAGAATGGTAATGAATAAACTAAAGCATGCGTTGCTGCAGCTCTACTATTCTTAATTTTATTAAGTGCCATCCAATCACTTTGTAACAGATAATCTCCTGTTAAATGTAATATAAGCTGTTCCATAATATTATATTATTTAAACTACCGAAAACATTATTCAACTACGTATCTATTAAATAATTATATGAGTAGTTTTATTAGATTTATGACCGAAGTAGGTTTTCCAATTGCAGGGGCATTAATTGGTGGGTTGTTTATTTTTATTATTCTTAAATTTATATTGGAAGGGGTTAAAGGTTCGGTAGCAGGTCTTGGAGGTATGATAGGTAGTTTACAGAATAGAGTAGATGTAATGACTAACGAGATAGTAAAAATTGATACGCTTATATCACATGCATTTAATGTTGAGCCAAATTTAGATAGAATAGCAGCTTCAGAAGGTAAAGAAGATGCAAGAAAGGATTAATTATGAATGATGCAACAATAGATCACTTTGCTAAAATAGTTAATGATTTTGGATTTCCAATAATTGCTGCTATTGGTTTAGGTTATTTTGTATTTTACGTTTGGCAATGGGTAACTAAAGATGTCTCTCCAACTATCAGTCAATCTAAAAAAACTCTTATTGGTTTAATAGATAAAGTTAGAATGTTAGATAATGATATGATACGTCTTAACATTAAACTTAAAATGATTTTACAAGAGAAAGAAAGAAGAGAAATTCTTGAAAATGAATATAAGCGTAAAGAAGAAGAGCTATTGAAAAAAATTAAATAGTCTATAAATAATTTTCTATGAAAAAGATATTTCTTTTTTTAATTTTACCTATAGCATTGATATCAAGTGAATTAAAATTTCAATTTAAATCTCCAACATTTAATGGTATAGGCTATTCAAGCCATATTTTAAATATTGAAAATATATCTTTCACTAGAAAAACAAATTTAGTTGAAGAGGCAGAAGCATTAGCATTACAGTTAACATTAGCAGAATCTAGAGAGCCAGTAAATGTTTTTATGACAAATTTACAATCTAGAATTTATTCAGAATTAACTAAATCTATTACAGAGCAATTATTTTCAGAATCAGGAGCCACCGGTTCATTTACTTTAGAGGATAGTACTATTACTTGGACCCAAAATTCAGATAATATTATTTTAGACGTTTACGATACTTTAACAGGGGGTATGACAACAATTACAATACCTGTAGGTTCATTATATATACCCACACCATAATATGAAAATTTTATTACTTTTATCTATTATATTCTTTTCTGGTTGTGCTACAATGCCAGTCAGAAACTTACCACAAAATGATAATATAAAAAGATATTCAATTGAAAATAATAAATTTATATGGCAAAATTATGAATATCCTAAACTTAAAAAAGGTCACGTTTTTGTAGCACCGTATTCATTCAAAGATCTTACAGGACAACGAAAAGAAGGAGATGCTTTTGCAAGTTTTTCGTCATCAGTAACACAAGGAGGTTATGCGTGGTTGGTAGAAGAATTATTAAATGCTGGAAATGGTGAATGGTTTAAAGTTTTAGAAAGAGAGGGTTTACAAAACGTTTTAACTGAAAGAAATTTAATAAAAAATACAAGACAAAGTTTTGATGATAAAAATCTTCCTGATATACAACCAATGTTATATGCAGGTTTAATAGTAGAAGGTGGTATAATATCTTTTGAAAGTAATTATGTTACTGGTGGGGTAGGATTGTTCTTTAAAGGAGTAGGAGCTGGCAAACAATACAGAAAAGATGTAGTAACTATTTCTCTTCGTATGGTTAGTTCTCAAACAGGTGAAGTATTATTATCATCTACTGTATCAAAAACTATATTAAGCATAGGATCAGCTAATACATATTTTAAGTATATTGATTTAGATACTGAACCTGAATTAATGGAAGGAGAATTTGGTGTAACTAATAATGAACGTAATTCTATAGCAGTAAGATGTGCTATAGCCGCAGCTATAATAGATTTAATTCATAAAGGAGATGAAAAAGGTATATGGGAGTTAGATGAAGATAAGAACCATAAAGTTAGTAATGATGTAAATCTTTTAGATAATGACAATTATCTTATAAAAATTGATAAATAATTATATGAAATACATTACACTTCTTACATTATTATTCAGTTCATTACTCTATGCAGATAATGAAATTTACATTGATCAAGTAGGTAACACTGGTACCTATGATATAACACAAATAGGAGATGACAATTCTATCGGCTCGGGAGATAATTTTGCATATATTAACGGTGATAGTAACATCTTTACTATCATACAATTAGGTAATACAAATAGTATTATTTGGGACTCTGAAGGAGATGAAACATTAGTTGACATATATACTGAAGGTAACAATAATGCTTTCGATATTTACTTTAATGGTGATAAAAATGATTTAGATATTGCTGTAGTAGGTGATAGTAATTTACTTAAAATTGAAGGTTATATAGATGGTAATACAGCTTTAATTAATAATCAAGATTTTGATTTAAATGTATACGGCACAAATAATCAAATTGATTTTAGTTTAAATGATACATCATTTTCTAAAATCGACTATAATGTTTTTGGTGGTTTTAATAGTGTAGCATCAGTACAAGAAGGTAATCCTGGAGGTATAGGACATACACAAATAGTTGATATTGCTGGTAGTAATAATCAATTAGATATACACCAAGCTGGTCTTAATTCACAAGTTCTTGAATTAACGCACGTTGGTAGTGATACTTCATTCGCAATAATTCAATCAGATGGATTCTATAATACAGCAGATATTTCACCACCGCTTAATCCAAGTAACTCAGTTATATACTTGGGTAACGGTACTAACCCTTAATTTTTTAATAGTTAATGTTTGTTTTGGTTCAGTTGGTAAAGTAAGTTACCAATCACAACCAGCACAAATTATAAGAAGTAATGATAAAATATTAACTGAAAAAGGTACTTTAATAAATATGGACGACGTTATTGAGACACTCAATGGCGTCGTTCATTTAGTGTTTGAAGATAACACGAAAGTAAAAATAAAAGAATATAGTGAATTAGTAATTGATGATTTCGTATATGAACCTAATACAAAAAAAGGTAAATTAAATTTAAAAGCATCATTAGGTAATATTAGATATACGTCAGGTTTAATAGCTAATAAAGAAAATATAAAAATAAGTACACCAACTGCTTCAGTTTCAGTTAGAGGTACTGATTTCAATATAACTGTATCAGAATCCGGTAAAAGTTCATTTACTTTACTACCTTCTTTAGATAGTTTTGGTAATGAATATACAGGTAAAATTGAAGTTAGTAATATATCTGGTAGTGTACTTTTAACTATACCATTTGAAAATACAGTTGTTACAAGTATGATTTCACCACCTACTCCTCCAGTTGTTCTATCTCGTACAAATATATCTAAATTTAAAAAGCAAGAACAAAAAGAAAAGGAAGATAAAGAAGCGGATGAAGAAGCTGAAGAAGAGGCAGAAGAAGATGAAGGTGATGATTCAAAGGAAGATAATAATGATAAAAAAGAAGATGGTGATAAAAAAGAAGCTGAACCAGAAGCAGAGCCTGAGCCAGAACCCGAACCAGAAGAGGATCAAACTGATGTTGAAGAAGGTATAAACGAGGAAGAATTAATCGAAAGAGAACAAGAAATAATTGCTTTTGAAAAAATAATAGTATCTGAACAAGAAGCAAAATCAATCTTTACTGAAATAGATAATAGAATATATTTTATAGCTGAAGAAAATCAAAATAAAGTTAGTATATCTTTTGACCCAACTTCATCTGTTTCAGTTAATTATGAAAATCAAGGTACGTTTATATCTGGCGATCATAACAACGGTGGACAAGTAATTATAAATATTAATCAACAATGAAACTTAACAAATTTAAACCTTTCTTATACTGTGCATTAGTTGCAGTATTGTTTTCAGCATTAAGAATATATGATCCATACCCAGTAGAAATTTTAAGACTGAAAGGTTTAGACTATTATCAAAAAACTCAAAATATTAGACAGTCTGAATTATTTACTATAGTAGAATTAGATGAAGCAAGTCTTGAAAAACATGGGCAATGGCCTTGGAAACGAGATATTTTATCAAGTTATATTGAAAAAGCTTATATGAATGGAGCAGCTCTTGTTGTGGTACCAATTTTATTTGCTGAAGAAGATAGACTAGGAGGAGATGATACTTTTAGAACAACTTTATTTGCTTTACCAGTAGTTACTGCACAGTCAGCGTCAATACAAGGTAAGGGTGAGTTAGTATCGCAAAAAATAACTGCTATAGGTTCAGTAGAATTAACAGATTGGTTATATGATTATCCTAATGGTATTGGTCCTATCGAAGATGTACGTTTATTTGCTAAAGGAGTAGGTATGACTGTTACAGCTCCAGAGTTAGATGGTGTAGTTAGACGTATGCCTTTAATGATACAAGTTAAAGGAGAAGTTTATCCTACTTTACCTCTTGAAGTTTTAAGAGTATTAGTTGGGGATGAATCATATCAAGTTAAAACAGACCATGCTGGTGTTAACGCTATACGTTTAAAAAATGCAGGTACATACAAGACTGATGAAAATGCACGTATTTGGATTAATTTTGATACAAAATTTGATAAAATTTCAGTTGTAAGTGATGATTGGTCAAGTGTTGAAAATAGAATTACCGTTATAGCTTTAACTGCAGAAGGTTTATCTAACTCAGTAGCAACTCCTATATCAATTAGCAATGGTCATGAGCTTAATATGCAAGTAATTGAAACTTTAGCACATGATAATGCGTTAATAAGACCTGTTGAATCTACGTTATATGAAATAGCTTTTACGTTAGCTCTTAGTTTATTGTTAACGCTATGTGCTCTTAACTTTCTATGGGTGGTAAATGGGGTACTTATAAGTTTAGTAGTGTTATCTTTACCTATTTTAGGCTTTGATCTCTTTATTAAACATAATTTATTGATAGATTTTACCTACCCAGTGTATAGTTCATTTATAGTATTTACAATTGCTATATTCTTAAGATTTATCCATGAATATAAAGGAAAAATGCAGATTAAAAAACAATTTGAACACTATTTAGCTCCTGAAATAGTTAAAAAGCTACAAAAAAATCCAGAAATGCTTAAATTAGGCGGAGAAACACAGGAACTTTCAATATTATTTTCAGATATAAGAGGATTTACCACAATTAGTGAACAATTTAAAGATAATCCACAAGATTTAACCAATCTGATTAACAGATATCTTACCCCGATGACGTATTTAGTTATGGAATCTGGCGGGACAATTGACAAATATATAGGAGATGCTTTAATGGCTTTCTGGAACGCACCTATTGAAGGTGATAGAATTTCACATAGAGTTAGATCTATTGAAACTTCCTTAGAGATGTTTAAAAAATTAGATGAACTAAATGAGGAACTTAAAAAAGAAGGTAAAAAGGAACTTGCAATTGGTATAGGTATTAATACTGGTAATGTTGTTGTAGGTAACATGGGATCTGATCAAAGATTCGATTATACATGTTTAGGAGATGGAGTTAATTTAGCTGCTAGATTGGAAGGTCAAACTAAATCTTATGGGGTAAAAATATTATTAGGTAGAGAAACTATAAGACACATTGAAGATAAGTTTAAATTTATAGAATTAGATAAAATAGCTGTTAAAGGAAAGAAAGAAGGTATACAAATATATACCGTATTAGATGAACCTTTTAATTATATAAAACATGAATCATTTCTTAAGCATTATAAGAATAGAGATTGGATGAAAGCTATTATCTTATTAGATGAAATATTATTAAAAAAATCTCCTATTGACTTTTATTATAACGTAATGAGAGAAAGAGTTATGGAATTAAAAGATAATGATCCAGGTGAAGATTGGGATAAGGTTTACAGAGCTACAAGCAAGTAATTATCTCTTACCACCAGGTGTGAAGTAAAATCCAACTATCGCGCCCAGAGTGGCGATTGATACAAGAGAAATGTGTCCTGTTGTAATTGCCGTGGTAATATCTGCTCCACTTGGGAAGGTGATGAGTCCCCAGAGGATTTTAATTGCTTCTTTGTTTTCTGGTGGGGTGAAAGTGATGAGTTCGACTCCAGGGTAGAGGGTGCAGAGAATTGAAATAACTGCGAAGTTGCACATCCCGATAAGAGCGATGAGCCTGCGAGTACCCCTAGTGAAAGCAGAAGTATCTGCATTGACTTCACCAAAGACCGTTTTTTGAAATTCAAGATTAGCTCCTTTAAGTTGCATATCCCTAATAAGTTCTCTTCTTGCAGACATCTCTTTAGCATCTGACATCCCTGAGAAAACACCGCCAACAATTTTAAGCATAGAACCCATACCCGTTGCGCCGAGAGTTGTGAGTAGCATTGTAATAAGTCCAAACATATCATTTTATTTTATTTTTTGTTAAATAAATATTTATATGAGAATATCTTTATTTAAAGAGTTTGCTAATAATCGTCCAAAAAAGGATTCTAATCTATCTGCAAAAACTATAGCTTTCTATAGAGGCAAAATATTATTATTAAAGAATAAAGATAATACTTTTGAAGTTCCAGGTGGTCATGTAGAAAAAGGTGAATCTTATTTAGATGGAGCAAAAAGAGAATTTTTTGAAGAAACCGGTATAAAAATATCAAATTTGAAAATTTTAAAAAGTATTCCTAATAGAATAATTTATAGTTGTAAGTTAAAGACTAATATAGTAAAATTAAGTGATGAACATATTGGTTTTAAATTTATTAACGTAAAAGATATTAATAAAATAAAACTTAACAATAAAGCTAAAAAGGATCTAAATATAATAAAATGAACTATAGTGAATTATCAAACTTAATTTTAGAGCAAGTAGGAGGTTATAAACCAGTAAAATTACCTTATAAATTTGATGCATTAGAACCGCATATAGATGAAGAAACAATGAAACTTCATTTTAATAAACATTATAAAGGTTATATTAAAAAATTAAATGATGCAGTTACATCAACTAAAACACCATTAGATAAATTAATAAAAGTTGCAGGTAAAAGAAAAGATGCAGTTAAAAATAATGCAGGCGGTGCTTTTAATCATCAAATTTGGTGGTCAATGATGACTCCTGATAAGCATTCAATAAGAGGTAAAATTAAAGAACATATTGAAAAAGATTTTAAATCAGTTGAAAATTTCTATGAAAAATTTATAGAAAATTCTAAAACCCATTTCGGGTCAGGTTGGGTATGGTTAGTTTTAAAAAATAATAAACTTAAAATTATACAAACTGACAATCAAGATAATCCATTAATGTATGGTATGGGTGATTGTATTCTTGGTATTGATGTATGGGAGCACGCTTATTATAAAAAGTATGGCCCTGATAGAGAAAAATATATTAAGAATTTTTTAAAAGTGGTGAATTGGGACCATTGTAGTGCTTTATTAGAACAAGCACTTCAGCCTTCAGATAGTTAACTCGTATAGGGTAAAATTTATCTGTTTTATCTTTATACATTATAACACAACCTGCGCATTTCTTACCTGAAAGTTTCTCATACATATATGCGTAAAATGATAATTGTAATGCGTAAGTATTAAATTCACATGCACTTAAATGATGAACCGGTTGTAATAAAAACTCATTATAAGGAGAATAAAAATTAAAAGCTTTATTAGTTTTAAAATCACCGATAATAAAATAATTTTTATTTTCATAAATTAAGTCTGCTGTACCTGCAATAAAGTTATCTAAATCATATAATTTTTCTTCACACATTAATGTAGGAAAACCTTTAAAAATATGCTTCCATTTATCATAAGATGTATATAAAGATTCATATTGATCTTCTTTTTTACCTAAAGTAAGATAATCTTCCATTACTTCATGAATATTAGTACCATAATCACAAGCTCTATTTTTTTCTTTCTCCCACATTTCAAGGACAAAATCTACTTCTAATCCTTCTCGATTAGCAACTCGAGTTGCATGCTCTTTTTTATCGAATGGCTTTTTATATTTACCAATAAGAGTGGTAGTTGAAATTAATTCTTTACCAGTTTTCTCACAAACATACTTGTGAGATTTTTTATCAAACTTAATCATTACATTAATTATATATTATAAACTTGATATATCAATCTTATATATTAAAATATTAATATGAGAATAGCAGTATGTGGATCAGCAAATTTAGGTAAAAGTACTTTAATACAAGACTTTTTACAAGAGTGGAGTATGTATGGTTTTGAAAAAGAAACTTATCGCGATATTATCGTTAATAAGGAATTGAAACATAGTAAAGAAACTAATAAGGAAACGCAGAAAGCTATTTTAGATTATATGGTAAATACTTTAGATCAATTTGATTCAGATGATAAAGTTATTTTTGATAGATGTCCGTTAGATAATTTAGTATATTCATTATGGGCTTGTGATAAAGGTATATCAGATATAGATGAGGATTTTATTAGTGAATGTATTCCGACTGTAAGGGAATCTTTAACTAAACTTGATATAATTTTCTTTATTCCTCGTACAAAATTAAATCCAAAGATTGAAGATGATGGTATGAGAGAAGTTGATGAAGAGTATATTAAAGAGATTGATACGTTATTTAAAATGCTTCAACTTCAATATCAGCAACATCCTCAAGATAATCCTTTCTTTCCTAGAGA
>Ga0209535_1000026_pt1 | contig 79203 bp, 111 predicted proteins | sample LinPmetageLP28_FD_184041 | JGI IMG/M metagenome (GOLD analysis project Ga0209535, IMG submission 184041) | Marine viral communities from the Pacific Ocean - LP-28 (SPAdes) (version 2) | ecosystem: Environmental > Aquatic > Marine > Oceanic | place: Pacific Ocean | collected 2009-08-22 | reverse complement strand
TGTTCCCTTGCTTGACGCATCCAGAGTTTTCTTTCTCTGTTCAAGACATTCCTCAGTACCGTGAGATAGCGGAAGAGCTAAATGCTATTAAAAAGTATAACAAAGATTGGCAGGTGCGTCTATCTAGTCACCCAGATCAATTTAATGTTCTTGCAAGCGAGAACCAGCCAGCAGTAGACAAGAGCATTGCAGAACTTAATCATCACGGTTGGGTTATGGATATGATGGGTTGCGAGCGTAGCTACTACAATCCTATCAACATTCATGTCAACAATACCAAGGGCGAGCTATCAGATATCGCTACTCGCTTTATGTCTAATCTTGCTAGGTGCAATGAGTCAGTCACCAGTCGTCTTGTTGTAGAAAATGAGGACAAGGGTTGTTGGACTGTCGCTAACTTAGTAGAACATTTTAATATTCCAGTTACATATGACAATTTACACGACAAGTGTAATCCGTCAATTGCTAATCCAAGTGCCTCAAACATGGCAGCGTGTGCGGTTACTTGGGGTAGCGTCAAGCCATTGTTTCATTACAGCGAGTCAATGCCAGACCAGAAGAATCCACGCAAACACGCAGACATGCCAACAAACTATCCCGCTACTGACCGATACGACTGGGACGTAGAACTCAAGTCCAAGGATGCAGCGATTCGTTCTTGTGGTGAGTTAAGTCTTTCTGTTAAGTTAGGGCTTGTAGCGGTGCGTGAGCAGGGTTGTTCTTGGAAAACTTTAGAAATTTGAGAAAGGAGTTGACAAATGAACTGGAAAGTTGAGATTGTAAAGGCGAAACATTGGATTGGTTACTGCCAAACAGCATATAACGATCCAATATCAGATGTTATAGTCCCTATGTATAATGAACCTTTATCGTGTAGAGCAATTTTAGAAATGGAAGAATTTTCACAAGGGGATGAGGGCGTAGTATTTCTTGATTCTAAGACTAATAAAATTGGTTTACTAATTAGGGGAGTTGACAAATGATTAAAGAATCAGAACAATCAGAGAAACTATTTGAGGCTATAAAAATACTGATGGAACTAGGTGAGAAAGATTTAGCGTTCCAGTTGCGAGTTGCTAACGACACCCATCTGCGATTGAAATGGAAAGACAGAACATAAGGAATTAAAAATGAAACAAATTAGAAAAGATATTAAAAAAGCAGAAGAAAATATTAACGTAATCCTGACTGGACTTAATGAGAAGTACGAAGATGTTAATTTTGATTTGGATTATGAGTCAACTTCTGTCAAGCAGAGCTTTGGATTTTCTGCTGGAACAACAACGCAACTCGGCAACGTAAAAATAACCGCCTCTATTAAGTAGGAGTTGACAAATGAGTGATCCAGAAACTTTTTACTACACTTTAATGGATGGTGTTGACCTGCATGATGAAATTAAAATTGGAGATTTTCTCTACGAAATAGTTGACATAAATTATGTGGATGCTATGATGACGGTCGAGAAGATAGACGATGAATACCTAAAGGGAGAGTAAAATGGAATATGTAATGCTAACCTTGAACGGTCAAGATGTAGAAAAAATACCTACATTTAAATGCGAGTCTGTTGTTAAGTTGGTTCAAGATACAGTGGACGAAAAAGCTCGCGAGATGGGACTTCCATACGGCGATTTAGTTTCAACCCGAAGAATAGAACAAGGTAGATCAAATGAAATTAAAAGTTAAAGTAGAACAAGATGAGTTCACCGCAAAGGTCGCACAGGCGTTCGACTTAGATTTTTCAGGTGAGATCACAACAGAGATTCCAGACTTTAATTTTCCACCATATGATTCTTACAACATTGGTTTGATTGTGGGAGCCAGCGGTAGCGGCAAAAGCACTCTCCTGAGAAAAGGTTTGTGGTATGATGGTCTGGTAGAACAACATCACAATAATCCTGTTAACTGGGAACCCAATAAAGCGATTGTATCTCACTTCGACAGTCCAGATGAATCTATTGAAAAGCTACATGCTTGTGGGCTTGCGTCAGTTCCTACTCTGTGTAAGCCTTACTATGTTCTAAGCAACGGAGAAAAGTATCGTGCAAAGTTCGCCCGACTACTGGAAGATGACTTGATTATGGATGAGTTTACCAGTGAGGTCAACCGCGAAACAGCTAAGAGTTTGTGTGTAAGTGTGAGTAAATACATCCGAAAGAAGAGCTTGAAAAACATCGTGCTTGCCTCCTGCCATAAAGATATAATTGATTGGCTACAACCTGACTGGGTTTTCGATTGTGATACTGGCGAACGATACGATAACGAACATGTCTTGGCTAATATGAACAGAGTTGCACGCATAACTATCGGAGCAGAGTAATGAAGAAACCCACCAGACTGGTTGATTTAAACGGGGAGGTTATAAACTCTCCACAGGGATACCATGAAGCATTAAATACATTGAGGGGTTTTGTTGACTCGATGGAAGAAAGTCAAGCGGACAGGGCAGACATGCAGGTAATAATTGCAGACCTATTTAACGAAGTGAGGTTTCACATGAAAATGTTAGGAAGGCGATAGACCAATGAAGTTTAACAAACCGCAATTAGATATTGAAGTTTTTGAGATTCCAAAAGAATACAAGCCTATGTTTTGGAATATCTTTAAGAAGCATCACTATCTTAACGGGGCGATCAACAAGGGTGCTAGGTGCTGGGTAGCGTACCTGTGGGGCGTTCCTGTGGCTTTTAATTCCGTCCTAGCAATGCCCTCTGGTAGCCTTAAACACGCATGGAGAGAGCATAGGCTTGTTGTGCTGTCCGATTATCAAGGTATGGGGATAGGCAACGCCATGAGCGAGTGCGTTGGGGAGATATTGCTCTCTGAGGGCAAGAGGTTCTTCTCAAAGACCGCGAATATTAAATTAGGTGAGTCTCGGAGTCAGCGAAAAACGTGGAGGCCGACAAGTAAAAATAAAAAAGCCAGAAAAGATCATGTCAAAAGCACCAGAAATAACTATAATAATATGGTGAACACAAAACTTAGCTTGAGAGTCTGCTACTCTCACGAATACATAGGGGACAACAATGAGTGATCAAGAGTTTCATGTTTCAAAAAGATTTTCAGACGACAAGAAAATGATTATGGTGGATATTGATGAGACTATATCTCGTTATGCAAGTGGTCTTCGCAGAACATACGATATGGCAAAGCCAATTCCAGAGGCTATTGAAGTTGTTAACGAGTTGTACGAACAGGGTCACTATATTATAATGTGGACTGCCAGAGGAAGTTCAGAAGAAAGCCGTCTAGCCGGTAGGTGCTATTATGATTTTACCTTGAAGCAATTAAAAAAGTGGGGCGTTAAGTTTAACGAGCTATCAACTGGAACCAGAGGTAACTATCTAAAGCCACCAGTTGACCTCGTAATCGACGACAAGGCTATCACTATGCAATCACTACTTGTAGCAAAGAAAGCCTTAAAATGAACGGAGGTCAAGGGTCAAACGCTAAAAACAACGGAACAAATTTCGAGAAAAGGGTGTCTGGCTTTTTGAACAATCAGGGTTATTCACTAGGTAAATTAACCTATGAAAGTCTTGATCACAATAAAAAAGAAAGACCAATTGATGTTTACGTTGAATGTCAGGATGTTGCAGTAGAATGTAAGCATTACAAAGCGTGGGGTTCTAAGGTTCAAAATTATTGTTGGGATATTTACAATGCGGCAAAGTGCGTGCCATGTGACAGGTATTACGCCGTATGGAAATACACTGATTCGACTGGAAAGACTGAAAAGTGTTTTGATAGAGCAGTTGAGATGGCAAAAGAAATGTCAAGATTACATAATAAAGAAATCAATGTCGTGACTTGGGATCAATTTCAAAGCATCGCATCTAACGGATTCCCAGATCGTAAAGTCAACTGGATAAGGAGACTTTTTAAATGAGTAGTAGATTCGACAATAGAAGTGTGCAAACTTTTAAAAAAGATATTTACTTTTCTACCATGATGGAAAAATATTTCTTTGATAAATGGATGAAGGTTGTGACCGCTAAAGGATATGTCAATGCTGATTCTTGGTCAGACAATGGTTGTGGCAACGATGGAGAGTTCATTGAGCAGGGGAATACTGCTGGGGCTGACTACAAAATAACACTAACCTGTGGCGAGGATATACCATTAGAAGTTAAATGGGTTCCAACTGCTGGAAAGTTTACCTTGAAAGAGGGCGATCTTAAAGCCTATGTCGAAGAAGGTGCGAGTATTCTGTTCATCTATAACAGTGTTAACTGTGGTACAAACATGAGAAAACCAAAGGACTATGATCTTGACAAGTATAAACAATTAGTGGAAAGCAAGAGTCAGCAAATTCGCTGGGGGGTAATGTGGGCAGATAGAGTAAAAAAACTTTATAATTCCTGCAAAGAAAATAATTTATTCCAACCGATAAGTTATATGGGTGGTAAAAGTGGGATTGTTTTAAAATCTAGAGAGTTTAGCAATTGGTTTATTGAGCATGATTGGTCAGAGGATAGTAAATAAATGAAAAACAAAGTAGAATTAATAGGTTTCTACGGTAGTGATGAGGTTATAGCTTGCAGTGCTTGGACATCGACCTCCCGAAACCTAACAGAAAAGAAAAGAGCGAGAATTGAAAAACTCATCAAGATGCTATGGGGCGAAGGACACGAAACGCCTTTCGAAAAAGGTTCTGTTCATTTTCTTGTTGACACTGATATTGCATCCCATATTCATCTTCTCAAGCACCGTATTAGTAGTCTTAATGCTGAGTCTGCTAGGTATAAAGAACTTAAAGAAGATAAGTATTACCTGCCGGAAGACTGGGGAGACACAATGGTAGGCAAATACAATACGACCTACAGTGCTGAAACCAGATTTAAAACATCAGAAAAACATAAGTGGGTAGACATACTTGCAGAGTACACAGATATTGGAAATAACCTGTATCATCAGTGCATAGAAGACCTAACCCCAGTAGTGGGACGTAAGCGAGCGAAAGAGTCAGCACGATTCTTCAAGACTTACAACTCGCAGATTCAAGCAGACATTATGTTTAATATGCGGAGCTTTGCTAACTTTATCAAGCTACGAAATAGCGAACACGCACAGGTTGAGATCAGAGAGATCGCACAGGACATGTGGGACTTAGTAGAAAACATAGAAGGTAGTCCATTTAAATTTACGCTTGAAGCATTTAAATTAACTGGAGAAACACAATGAGATTAGCACTAGCCATCTTCTTTGTTTTACTTTGTGTGCTAGATAACATATTTACATACGAAGTGACAAGATGGCCTATTTATCAAGAGGTCGCACCTCTGGCTATTTTGATGCTCTCAATACCTTACGGGCTTTGGATTCAGAAGTTTGTAGTTTGCTCATTGATGTATTGCTTCAGAGAAAAGATTAGCAGTCAGTTTCTAATAGTGCTTAGTGCGATTATGCTACTTATAGTTTGCAACAACGGATACTTATACTGTAAGGTAATATTTTAGGAGACGGCATGAGCAAGGGAGACAAAAACAGAACTAAAGATTACGATTCGTATCGAGAGACAATGGAGCGGATTAAACGCAACGAGGCCAAGAAGGAGAATAAAGATGAATAGGTGGACTTATTTAAGAATTTGGTGCAAGTCAATAATGATAGGAGTTGCAGGAGGTTTTATAGCTTATGCTGCTCTTACGTTATCTGCCCCTACTGCTGACAATGAAAGCAATAATGAGCAAGTTCTACCAGAAGTTTTTACCACACAAAGATATGGCACAGAAACTTATTGGCAGGACATAATTCAAAAAGAAATTGGTGGAGTCAAGGAGTACAGGCTGGATGACGGCACGCGAGTTGATCTACTATTCGTGGACAAAGCCTGTGAGATTGACTGGGCCACTAAATGGGCTGAAGGCATCGGTCAGTCGATTTATTACGGACTGAAAACAGATCGTCCTCCGCTAGTGATTCTTCTTGCAAAGAAAGATGGCTGGGAAAAGTACCGCGACCGAGTTGAATATTGTGATATTGAATGTTGGGTTTACGACACAAGAATAGAAGGGTGGGTTGACAATGATTAAGTTTCTAAACTGTGACTACAAGGCTGTTGTTGATTTTTTGTTGTGGGTTTTTATAGTAATGGCAATAATTTCAGCATCCGTATTGGTTACATTTTATTTTATTCCACCTGAAAATACAAATCAAAAAGACTACATGTTGCACACCATCACCCCAAATGGAGTTGAATTATATTTACGGATGGAAGAAGAAGATTATATAGAATTCTTAAAAGACAACCCCAAAATTAATATAACTAGACTAAAAATGGAGGATCAATGAACTACCTAGAGCATCTTGAGAGTAATATTGTGGGTTGGCATCAAGACAGAAATCTAATTGATGGCTCAACCGACAAAGATCAATATATGAAGCTAATTCAGGAAGCTGGAGAGCTATCAGATCACATATGTAAAGGACAGCCTATTGCTGACGATATTGGCGATATGATTGTCGTTTTAATCAATATTGCTGAAAGAAATGACCTAAGTTTACGGGAATGTATGGAAAAAGCATGGGAAGATATTAAGGATCGAAAGGGTAGGATGGTTGATGGAATTTTCGTAAAAGAAGATGATCTGAATAAGTAATTGTGTATACAATCGTATACATCTTTAACATTCGAGATTTAAAATGAACAAGAAAGACCTATTAATTATACTAAAAACGTGTTACAATGATCACTTAAACATAGAAGCAGCTTGGAATTGTTACTGTAATCTGCTTCAAGTTTGTTATGAGTCTGATCAAAAAACTATAAATTATTTACATACACTTGCTAAATCTAAAAAGCCAGAGCGTTTGAGTCTTAGGAACAGGATAGCGGAAAAGGGTTATGAACTTACCCCCAACGAACTAAACCAATACCTATTGATGCTCGCCCTAGCACTTGCAGAAATTAATCCTTTTAAAATTATTTAGGGCGACAAATGGGAAGACCTTGTATATGCTGTGAAAAGCCTTCGTCTAGTTCGTCTAGCTCGTCTTCTTCGTCTAGCTCTGAATCTGAGTCTCAATCTAGTTCTTCAAGTAGTGTTTCTGATTCTCGATCTAGCTCTTCTGTTTCTACTTCTAGTAATTGCCCTCATTGTGCTAGATGTTTGGTTCTTCAATTTACCCCAACGGGTAGTGGCGGTGCATCCATTCATGGGCTAGCGGAAATACATCAAGATTTTAATCCCACTAGCTCTGCCGTTCCTTACGTTTTAGATGAGAACGCAACAAATCAGGGGCATCTTGATAGGGGAACTACTCCAGTCAGTTGTTTTGGCAGCAATCTTTGGCTATTTGAAGAGCATGGAGATGGTTCGGCAGCAGGTACTAACTGGGCTGTAGGAAATCAAATAACTGGATGTGCTTGGGTAGGTAATGATCTCGCTCTAGATGGAACCGAGAAAGCCTTTTGGCATTTGTCTACTACCTGCGAGATTGTTTACGTTACAACAAGAGACCCTGCCACAGCAGTCGTTGTGCCAGAAAGCGATCCTTCTGCACTGTATATAGCAAGTAAAATAACCAATACGTGGACGCTGATTGTTTTTACAGCGGGTGACTGTTGCGGTGGTGCGTTTCCCCCTAAGCCGGACGACAGCACTGGTAGTGGTCGTCCGATCTCACTCTCTGGCTGCGGAAACGGAAGTGGTGTCGGAAACAACGGTACTTTTACTGCGACTGGCCTGCATATAGCTTGCAGCAGAGATGCCGTTTCGACTACAGACCCATTTGACACCAATAACCCTAACTATTTTCTGACTGTAACTGTATCAGCTTACGCTCAAAGTAGATGTAGAACAGACATGTCCAAGCAATGTTTAGTTGATGATTGGGTTTGTAATTATTATTTTGGGCCGAAAGACGGTGAGAGTTGGTGTCCACCGATTGGTTCTTATGGCGGTGGCGGTGGCGGCGGTGGCGGCGGTGGTGGAGGTGGAGGAGGCGGCGGTCTAGCACCTCGAATGATATACGGTTCTTGCGAAGAAATTCCGTGTGTTTACATAGGGGATGGAAGTGGTAACTGGCTTCCGTTCCAGACTTGCCCAAACATTGATGGTCAGGTGTGCGTATGTCAACCTCACCCAACTGAACCATCAGATTATGCAGGTCAAATGTATGTTACTAGCTGCGGGGCAGCATAATGAACAATATTGAATGTGAACATTTAAAAGATGGCATTTGTAGTGTTGCCTCAGAGGTGGCAGGAAGGCCAATACCTGCATTTGAACAGAATTGCAAGCTCTGTTTGGCGTGTGACACACCAAAGGAGTACAATCAATACAACAAGGCACTCGTTTCAATAAATAAATTAAAGTCTAGGGATGAGCAGCTTGTAACTGAAAATTACTTGATTGGGCAAGGAGTTGGAACAGAGCTTAAAAAACTTATACCTCAATTTCTTGACAGCGGAAGTTGTAGTTGTAGAGCTTATGCACTCAAAATGAACAGGTGGGGCATTGAAGGTTGCGAAGAAAGGTTTGACTCGATTGTGGATTACTTAGCGAATAAAGCCAAAGCAAAGAAGTTACTGTCGTGGGTTCCAGATTCAGCTACTAGAACCGTAGTATCTAAATTCGTGCAAAAGGCTATAGCAAAAGCAAAAAAAGAGAAAAAATCTTCTAAATTTAAATGGTTTACTGCGGTTACTACTGCACCAAGACCCAACCCAACAATTGACCAATGTGTAAATTCTTTGATAGTTGCTGGGTTTGACCCAGTGTTATTTGCTGAACCCGACAGTCACGAAGTTTCAAACGCCTTGACGATTAGAAATGAAGAAAAGAGAGGGGTTTGGCACAATTGGTTGTATTCTTGCAAGTATGCCCTTGATAATTCTGATGCGGATATTATAATGACTGTTCAAGATGACGCTTTGTTTCACCCAGATTCACTCACTTATGCTGAAAAAGTTCTTTGGCCTAGTGAGGATGCTGGGTTTGTATCGCTTTACACTCCCAAACATTACACCATAAAGAAGAACAAGGAGCTTAGACCAGTAGGTGTTAATAGAATATTTACTAGGTCTTTGTGGGGTTCCTGTGCTATGATATGGGACAGAAGAGTTTTGGAGGCCGTGATAAATACAGATAGAGCTAAAAACTGGATTGGGGTTCACCCTAAAAGCAACAAGGAAGAAATATTGCAAAGAAGAAGAGACAACCCCCACTTGATTAACAATAGCGATTACGCTATGGGGGATATAGTTAGAAGGCTTAAAAGAAGCATGTGGTACGTTGATCCGTCTCCAGTTTCTCATATATCCGAACATTCTACGATAAATCACGGTGGAAATAAAGGTAGAAGAAACTGCTGGCGTTGCTCAGATTGGTCTGAATCATTGGAAAGTCAAGCACCAATTAACTTTTCGCCTTGTGAAATTGTCATTTAATTACCTTTTTTTAAAAATTTGTGTATAAACCTTGAATTTTAAGTTGCAATTTCTAGATATTAGGTATATAATATTATTGTAAATCACAACTCGCGGACGTAAACTTTGACTGTGAAAAATGAGCGTTCAAGAGTTTTAAATACCCTACCAAGAATAACACAAGGCGTTTAACGCGGAATGTTTTTTTTGGTTCAGTTCAAGGGGCGTGTCAGATACTCGTGAGTCTGACTATTTTTAGCACAAGGGGTTGTATATGAAAAATTTTGAAACTACAAGTGACTCGCAGGCAATGCGTATTCAGTCAGCTTTACAGAAAAAATCCCAAAAATTCCTCAAGGACACAGAAGGCGAAGCCGATAATGTTTATATGAGAAACAAAGGCTTTAAGTTTAAAGAGTCTAATTTTTTTAATAGACTTATAAAGCTCGCTACAACAAAACTATTTTAATGTTTAACTACTTACTAAGGATTTAAAATGCGTAATTTGATGATTGTAATTTTGATTGGAGTTGCTATTACTTCAGGTTGCTCGTTATCTGCTTCGGTAGGAAAGTATGGGGTTGGAATGTCAGCCCATCCTATGAACTAAGCATCTAATTCTGTGAGGTAGCTCAGTTGGTAGAGCGGGAAACTGTTAATTTCTTGGTCACAGGTTCGAGTCCTGTTCTCACAGCTTTGACATTGAGAGTCTCTTAAATGGAAACAAGTAACCACAAGCCTTGCTTAATACTAAATCAAGACTGGAAGCCCTTGACAGTAGTTAACTGGAAAAGGGCGATCTGTTTAGGTATGATTGGTGATGGAGCAACTGGTTACGGAGTAAGGGTTGTCGAGTGGTATTTAGACGACCTAGTTAAAAGCTCTAGCGGTAATCATGTAAAAGTTCCTGCTGTTGCGGTTTCTAATAAGTACATAAAAAGAAAACGCAAGATTAAAATAAAAAAGAAAAGCGTAATGATTAGAGACGAAGGTAAGTGCCAGTATTGTCAAAAATTATTAGAACACAAAGAAGCCACTATAGATCATGTGATACCTAAATGTAGGTTTAAATCAAGAAAGCAAAGCCATAGCTGGGAAAATATTGTTATCTCTTGCAAGAGATGTAACTTCAAGAAGGGAAATAAAACCCCTTCCGAGGCAGACATGAAACTTATTAAAAGCCCAAAAGAACCTAACATGGCACATATTTACTCTAAAAGTCTAGTATCTAAGTCGATGCCCAAAGAGTGGAATCTATACGTAAAAGAGATATAATTGTAAATAAAATAAAAAACAGGTTGCCAAATATAGTTTTAGGTGCTATAATAATTGTAAGAATAAGCCGCTTTAGCTCAATTGGCAGAGCAGGGATTTTGTAAGTCTCAGGTTGTAGGTTCGACTCCCACAGGCGGCTCTCCCTTCGGGGATATTGTTGTAGACGTTATTGCAGAAGTTTGTGCAGGACGCGGGTTCGAATCCCGCCGTCTCCACTTGCCAAATCAAGGGGACGTAATGGAATCGACTGACAAAAAGAAACAATGACCGCAACAGAGAGTTGGTCTGATGGCTCTCTAAAAATCAGACTAAAATGTTATTTGCAAACGCAAGTTTCGCAATGGCAGCGTAGGCTGTCTGAGGTGCTATACCTTATCATCCAACATAGCCAGTTTTATGCAAACCGTTTCTGTAAAAAACGGACTTTTATGATTTCAAATTCCGTGTTGTATCGGAAATAATTTTTTTAAAATGGAGAGTTTAATGAAGAATCTTATTGTGTGTGCTGCGTTTTTTGTTGTTGCTATTGGCCTTTCTAATGTATCAATGGCAGAGTGCGACACTCCGGCACTTGATCGTCTAGCCTGCCTAAAAAACAAAGCCAGAGTTTCCCTGAAGGACACCGCACGAAACGTAATGTGTCATGTCCAAAAAGCTAAGAGTAGAACTGTCAAGGCTGTTAAATCTGCTAGATGCAATACCGTTGAAGCCGTTAAATCAATTCCATCTAAGTTGCGTGGGGGTGTTAAAAAGGCTATGCAGTCTAGGCCAAGAGTTATCGGCTGCTGTAAAGTCCCATCAGAAGTAACCGAATTTAATCGTATGCTTCATCAAGGTATTATTCTTCCTGTAGCGGTAATGCCAACGGTAAACGATGACTTTATTGTTCAGGATAACTAATCTTTTGAATGATCGCACCCTTTTCATCCCTTTCAATGGGATTGTCTAGTAGGTAGTCCTCAACGCAAAGCCAGTGTAAAAAGCTGGCGTTTGGGCTAAACATAATTGCCATCAAAGATTCTCTGAAAATTTTGATTTCTTTTGTTTCTATATCCTGCATTTCTATTGGTAGACCGCAATGCCTGCATGACCTAATAGGTTTAATCGTAAAAAGTAATACCAGAACTAACAAGCATGAGCTAGCAACAGAAATAATTCTTTTTTTATTAGTCATCATTTTCACCTGTATAAACAAGACATAAGATATATGTATCAAGTATACACATATAGTTTTAAAAATTTTTAATTTTAGGTTGACAAAAAAGATTATTCAACCTATAATATAGTAAGTTAAACGCGGTTGTGTGAGCGTATGTAATTCATGCAGATTTATTTAGTTTTAGGAGTTTAAGAATGTACAACAACAGAATTACAGTCAAGGGAAATCTTACAAGAGACCCAGTTTTCAAGGAGATTGGCGACGATCATCGCAGTCTAGCAGAAATGAGAATTGCAGTCACCGATAAGGTCTCAAAGACCAAAGACGAAACTTTGTTTATTGACGTAGACGCATGGGGCTACAATGCCGACTATGCAAAAAATTGTGAACTAAAAAAGGGAGATAAGGTTATTGTCGAAGGTAGATTGCGGTCAAGAGAATGGACTGACAAAAACGACTGCAAGAGAACTGCGTTTAGTATCTCTCCTGTCAGCCTTCATAAAACAGTGAAGCCTTTAAATCAGTCTAGTTCATCATCGAATTATGCTGCTACTACGAGTACTGGAGCAACTACGAGTGCTGGAGCAACTGAAAGTGGTGGAGATATTCCGTTTTAATTAACGAATTGTTAGAATAGGCGTTAAGGCTCTTGCAGAGAGTTGATGTATCACTGAGCTAGTTGCGATCAACACCGTTAGAGGAATCCCAGTGCGACAAGAGCCTTCGCTCGCCTTTTTATTGGAAAGATTATGAAAAAAATAACATTACTAGAACAAATTTTTGACATTGATGAGCATATATCTCGCTTACAATGGCGTTGTGAGAACACTATCAATAACAGCGAGCTAAAAAAGCTAAACAAGACAATCAAAGGTTTAAACAAAACCCGTCTAAAGTTATCTAAAAAATTGGTTAATAGTGGGAGCGAAAATGAGTAAATCACATAAGCAGATCAAGCACGCCCTGAAAAAGAAGAAGGAAAAAGATTCTAGGAACAAAACAAAGTCTCTAACTAGAAAGAAAGCCAGCCAAGAAAAAAGAAAGGCTGAGAGAGAAACTCACTTAATGGAAGAAGAAATTAGAAAGTTAACTGCTTCACTCTTAAAAGAAAACCAACAAGAACAAGAACAAGAAAATTAGGCTAAGATTATGAACGATACAGGATTTTACGATTCTTACTTTGCTATAATATTATTTTTGAGCTTTACCTCTCCGATATTTATTCACTTCCTCAACTGTTTTATTGGTTCTTCTTCGACGATTAAAGGATTATTCGTGGTGCATGAGAGTAAAAGTATCTCACATCAAGTGACTGAACCTTACGAGCCGATTGTCGTCAACTTTGTAAGCAAAATGCCACAACAGCCTAAGCGGAGAAGCAAGCCCGTTAAGCGGAGAAGCAAGCCCGTTGAGCGGAGAAGCAAGCCCGTTAAGCAGGTAATCAAGCCTGTTAAGCAGACAAGGCCAATCAAAAGCAAGAAAAGCCCTGAAAAAAGCCACACTTCTGTCAAAAGCAAAAAGTTAAAGACTGCCAAGGTTAATTCTTCCAAGCCCCAACCTGAAAAAAATCTAAACAAAAACAACGATTTAATCAAAGAGTCAATAAAATCCTTAAAAACATTGGGCTATAAGTCAGGGGAAGTCAAGAAAACTCTTCAAAATTTGTGTATATCTAATGAGTTTAAAAATTCTGAAAGTTTAATTGAAGCATTTTTCAAGTCGAGGTAGGTAAATTGAGCAAGTTTATATTGCAAGCTAACGAATCAATGTTGAAAAATATTGACAGACTGGGCTACAGAGAGGAAAAACCCCCAGAAGATACCGAATTCAGCGATTTGGTTTCGATAAAGCCATATGGGGTGCTTACTGAACCACCTAAAAACACTAGCGATGTTACCAAATCAGAGTTAAAGCTAGTCTCAGAGCTTACTCAGTCACTAACGGCGGCTGAGAAAAACCTAGTAATGCTAGTAGACAAAGACCCGAACCTGTTGTTCGTTGAACTTCTAGGTGCGGACATCCTTCCGTTGCCTGCTGCAAAGTTTAAAAAGTCTTGGAATATTTTAGAGCCTATTGTTATATCTCTGAAAAATAAATTCAATAGACCTAGACCCGAACAGTTAGTTTCGGCTTTCCCAAGGTTTTACAACGATATTACTATCAATGTAATTAAAACTAAAAGCCATCAAACCCCAGCTTATCCATCTGGGCACACAGCATATGCCACTTTAATGGCATCAATTCTATCAGATATTTACCCAGAACAATCATCTAAGTTTTACGAAATAGCCAATCTAGCTGGTCACGCTCGTGTTTTACAGGGGGTTCACTACCCCTCAGACAACGATGCTGCTATGGTTATCACTTCAGCTATATGGCAAGACATAAAGCACAAAATCTAAAGGAGCAACAATGCCACTTCCATCAAAAAAAGACGGAGAATCAAGGGAAAACTTTTTGTCTAGATGTATGTCTGACGAAAAGTCAATTCAAGAGTTTAAAGACAACTCCCAAAGAATGGCGGTCTGCATGTCCAAGGCGTTAGAAGGCTTGGAAACTCTAAGCTCTGCTGCTTTTGCCCATGACGTTATTCACGATGGCTACACAGAGGCGATCAACGAAGACAACTTTTACGTTCCGTCCGAAGAAGAGTATGAAGATTGGGGAGAAGAAACAGAAGAATGGGATATTTCTGTGGCAAAGCCGGGACTTTGGGAAAACATCAGACGAAAAAAGCAAAGAGAGGGCGACGATTATAAGCCTGCTAAGACAGTCAAAGAAGGCAGGCCAACTAAAGACCAATTGAAACGTGCCCAAAATCAAGAATATGATTCTGTTAAAGATTTCTTTGAGGCAGAAGCAAAGCCTAGTGATCCAAGAAGAACCCCCGCTCCAAAAAAAGACCAGAAAAAAGGCTCGAAAAAGAACAAGCCAGACAGTGCAAAAAATCCTAGCGGTAAAATCACCTTCAGTAAGAACACTACTGAAAGACTATCCAAAAAGGCAAAGGAACATAACGACAAGGACAAGGGATCAAAAGCGACTCTCGGTATGCTCAAAGCCGTATACCGTCGAGGTGCTGGAGCATTTTCAACAAGTCACGCCCCCAAGATGTCTAGAGATGGGTGGGCTATGGCTAGAGTAAACGCTTTCATTCATCTGCTTAGAACTGGCAGACCAAAGAACGCAGCTTATACGCAAGACAACGATCTTTTACCAAAGGGGCATCCTAGAAAATCTAAAGCTAAAATGTCAGACAAGCAGAAGAAAGCTCTAGACAAAAATAAAGATGGTAAAATTACTCAGGAAGACTTTGAGCTTTTACGTAAAGACAAGGCTGGGTACAAGTACAAAGACCTTAAAACCGGACAAATTTATGAATTTGAAAGGAAAGGTATTTACACAAAGGATGGCAGGAACTTGGTTCCCGTAAGAGCAGCAGAATATCAAGGTAGAAAAGTTAAACTAGGGAAACCGTTTCTAACACCAGATGGCCCGAAAAAACGATCTGTTTATGTTAAAAACGAAAAGGGTAACGTAGTAAAGGTTAACTTTGGCGATCCAAATATGAGAATCAAGAAGTCTGATCCAGCTAGGAGAAAGTCATTTAGAGCTAGGCATAAATGCGAAACTCCGGGGCCTAAATGGAAAGCCAGATATTGGTCGTGACGAGCTTGGTAATTGTGTCAGTTTGACACGCTAACGGATTTACAAAATAAAAAATAAGCAGGAATATAAAGATAAGGATACACGAAAAATGAAAAGAAGACAGTTTTTATCATCGCTATCTGGACTTGCTGCTTTAACTCAAACCCGTGGATCGCGTCATCACTTAAATCAACGTGGTTTGACGCTCCTCGAACTATTAGTCGTATTGGTGATTTTAATCGCGACCGCCCTCATATTCACCACGTTTAACAATATTGATATCACCTCGCCTTCTGGTGAGTCCAACAGCCCTGTCGAAATTGCTACGCAGGCTACGCTGAATACCGTTCGTGAAGCGATGGCGGGGGAAGACGGTGTTATTGAGTCACTGTCACACAAGACAAATGCTCTTCCAAGAGAAATCAACGATCTCCTCAAAGAGGATGCACCAGCCCACATGGAAGAAGCCGCCCCCGAACTTAAAAACTACGATCCGGTCAACAAAATTGGCTGGCATGGCCCCTATGTGCGTGCGACGGGGCGAAACGAAACTGGTGAACCAACAATCGTGGATGGTTGGGGAAATGAACTTGAGTTACAGGTCGATTTTGACCAAGACGGAATCATCAATCAAACAGAATCCAAATTCATTCGCGTGGTTTCAGCGGGGCCAAATGGGGAGATTGAAACTCCCGATGACATCGCGAACATGAAACCGGGAAAGAATGAAGTCAGTGAACTTACTCTTTCAGAGTGCGGTGACGATTTAGTCATGTTTCTTCGCTACCCTGACAATCGCAAGTAACACGGTAAAAGTAAAACAACAGCAAAAATATTCAGGATAAGGATACAAGAAAAATGAAAAGAAGACAGTTTTTATCATCACTAGCTGGGCTTGCCGCTTTAACGCAAACCCTCAAGGCTAACGAGAAGGAATTAAAGAAAAAGGGCAAATCGGCCATACTTCTCTGGATGGGAGGTGGCCCGTCAACGATGGACATATGGGACTTAAAACCAGACGCACCAACTGGTGGCCCATTCAAGCCCATAAGTACAACCGGAGATGTAGAAATTTGTGAGCATATGCCGCTAATGGCAAAGCAGATGCACAACATGGCTATTGTGCGAAGCATGAGTACCCGTGAAGCTGACCACATGCGGGGTCGTTACTACATGCACACAGGCTATGTGCCTAATCCAAATATGGTTCACCCAAGTTACGGAGCTATTCTTTCTAAAGAGCTAGAGAGAGAAGACCTTTTGATACCTCAGTTTGTGTCAGTTAATGGGCCAAGTGCTGGAGGTGGATTTTTAGGTGCTGAATATTCTCCGTTCGTGGTAAACAGCGATGGTAGAATTAGAAATCTAGACTTAAAAATAGATGATAGATTCCGTCAAAGGGCACAAGCCCTACATTTAATGGAAAACAACTTCATAAAAAACAATAGAGGGTCTCTCGCTAAAGAACATCAAAAGATACTGCGAAAAACATTTGATGTTTTGACCAGTAGTGAGATGGACGCAATGAAGGTGGACGTAGAGCCAGATTCCGTTAAGGAACGATACGGGGACAACAGCTTTGGCAAGGGATGTCTAATGGCTAGAAGGCTTGTTGAGGTTGGCGTTCCATTTATCGAGGTCGGGCTAAACGGCTGGGACAACCATCAGAATATTTTTCCAACATTAAAAGACACAAAGTTACCCATGCTAGACCAAGGCATGAGTGCGTTAATAGAAGACCTAGAGCAGCGAGGACTGCTTGACGACACGGCTATCATATGGATGGGAGAGTTTAGTAGAACACCACAAATCAACCAGAACGCCGGACGAGACCACTGGGCAAGAAGCTGGAGTGTGGTTGTGGGTGGGGCTGGTATGAATGGTGGTATATCTGTAGGTTCAACAAACGAAGACGGAACAAAAGTAGAAACAGAAAGCCACTCTTCGGAAGATGTAATGGTGTCGATTTGTAATGCTCTTGGCATTTCGTTGGAGACCACTTATACAAGCAACGGTGGGCGACCTATGAAGATAGCAAACTCAGGAAAAATTATAAAAGAGTTGTTTGTATAATGAAAAGGGTGTCAATTTAAATATAAAACTAAATATTTAAAATAAGTGTGTATAATCTTTTGGTGTGTTTTACAAAGAAAGGTTATATTATGTTTAGGCTATTTTTTCTGTTTTTAGGTTTTGTTTTATTTCCTCAGTTTTGCCAAGCTCAAAGTTGGGATATATCACCAGAAAAAGATTATCAAAAGGGAGTTGTTTTACTTCAAGGTGACGGACTCCAAGGCTCTGGTACAGTTGTAAAATTTATTGAGGATGCTGGGGAAAATTACATTGGTTTAATTCTTACTGCCAGCCATTGCGTTAAAGGTAAAAGTACTTTGTTTAATGTCTTTTTCTCAGGTGGAAAAAAATCTGAGGGAGGCATAGTTGCTTACAATTCTATGTACATGTTTGAAAACTATAATGATGTCGCGTTAATCGAGGCTCTTATACCTGACGAAATACCAGTAGTGGAAACTTGCAATATATCTGACGAGAAAGTAAAATGTGGCGAGCAAGTGGAAATGTGTGGATATGCAACGGGTTCCTTGCGTCACTGGAACGCTAAATACGCAGGCTCTTCAATCCCCCAAGACGGTCACGTTATTTTTTCTTGGGCTATACAGGGTGACTCAGGCGGGCCAATTCTTTACAAGGGTAAAATAATAGGCGTTATATGCTTTGGTACGGCTTTGGAAAGATTTAACGACAGGTATATAGTTGGGCCAATTCATGGAACTAACATAGACAGGGTTAGATTCTACATAGACAACTACGAGCGAAAGAAAATTACAAAAGAAGTATAATTGATGTGCTTTAAGCGACCCTTTGAGTTATAATACTATTAGCTTATAACAAAACAAACAAAGGGCACGCAATGATAAATTTTCAAGCTCCAATAAATAGCTTGGGGTATGGAGTAGCTGGATACAATATTTTTAAAAAGATTATAAAGATTCATCCATCCGCTGCTTTGTACCCTATTTCTACGCCAGAATTTACTGATGACGATATTGCAAAAGGGTTGGGAAATCGAGGAAGTACAAGTTTATTTCCATCTGTAAAAATGTGGCATCAGAACGATGTTCACGCCCACATAGGAAAAGGGGAGCATATTGGCTTTCCCATCTTCGAGCTAACAGAATTTAGCGATGAAGAAAAGTTGAGCATGTTGCATTGCGATAGGCTTTTTGTTTGCTCAAAATGGGCTAAAGAAGTTTTGATTGAAAACAATATTAAAAACCCAGAAGATATTCATGTAGTACCTTTGGGGGTAGATACTGAGATTTTCAAACCAGCACCTTCGAGAAATGACGATAAAACAGTATTTTTCAATTGCGGAAAATGGGAAACTCGAAAAGGTCACGATGTTTTACTTCGATGTTTTAACGCGGCTTTTGAGCCAAAAGACAACGTAGAGCTATGGATGATGTGCGACAATCCGTTTATTGGGAAAATGAACGATCAGTGGAAAAACCTTTATAAAAACTCCAGATTAGGCGAAAAGATAAAGTTTATTCCGAGACAAGAAACTCACGAAGATGTGTATAATATTATGCGTAGAGTAGATTGTGGCGTGTTCCCAGCAAGAGCAGAGGGTTGGAATTTAGAATTGCTAGAGATGATGGCTTGTGGGAAATCCGTTATTGCGACAAATTACTCTGCTCACACCGAGTTTTGCAGCCCCGCCAATTCGTTTTTGATAAATATGAATAAAAGAGAAAGGGCATATGATGGCGTGTTTTTTGATGGAAGTAAAGGTTATTGGGCTTCGTTTGAGCAGGAAGAAAAGGACGCACTAATAGAACACATGAGACTCAATCACTTTGAACGCCCCGCCAGTCAACACTCAAACACACAAGGTATAGAAACAGCAAATAAATTTACATGGGAAAATTCAGCAAAGGAGCTATTAAATGGACTTAAACTTTAAGTCACCTAGAAAGATTTTAAATCATTACAGGGGTGGTTTCATTGGGAGTGTTTGTGATCACGAAGACACAGCTAAACTTTTAGGTGAATTGCCAATGCCTGTTTTTGGTGCTGCCGCTCACGATCTTTTTGGTGCTGGTGAAGGCAAGCTCTCATTGCCATTTAAATCGCTTTTAAAGTTTGACCCTACATTCGGGCCAAGTGAGGCACAAACAACGGGAGACTGCGTGGCTCACGCTACACGCAACGCTATAGATGTTACACGGGCGGTTGAGATAGACATTGATGGTCAAAGAGAAGATTTTGTTGCTCGTGGAGCCACTGAAGCCATTTATCAGTCCAGACCTTGGAGCGAGCAAGGGATGACATGCTCTGGTGCTGCTAGATATGTCAGCGAGCAAGGGGGGATTTTGATTCGCAAGGATTATGGAATGGTAGACCTTTCTGTTTACAATTCAAAACTAGGGGCTAGAAAAATGATACCTCGCCAAATTTATGGTGACGAAGCTCAAAAACATCAAGTCAAGACTGTTTCTAATATTAGGACTGTTGAAGAGGCTAGAGATGCACTAGCAAATGGTTACGCTTTGGGCGTTTGTTCTGGTTACGGTTTTAGCTCTAAGCGAGACAAAAACGGAATTGCTGCTCGAAGCAAGGGCTGGAATCACGATATGGCATGGATAGCCTGTGATGATACGCGAGAACGCCTCAACGAAACTTTATTCCTTATTCAAAATAGTTGGGGCATATTTAACTTTGGGCCAAAAGTTCACGGACAGCCAGAAGGAAGTTTCTGGGTTCGCGAGAAAGATGCTCGCGGAATGTTATCTCAGGGTGGTGGATGGGTATTCTCAAACGTAGAAGGATTCCCAGCTAGAGAAATTGATTATACAATAGATGAGGTATTTTAATGAACACTTCGAAAAAATTAATGGTAGGGACTGGCTTGATTGCTTTTATGGTTTTTTATCAAGTAAAACCACAATTACCAAAAAATGTTATGTCAAATGACGAAATCAATGCTATTATAGTACAAGTGAATGAAGCATTTGATGAAGCGGAGTTACAGGTTTTAGGCGTTGAGCCAGAACCTAATATTCCAAAAGGTATAGACCCAGACCCAGCTAAATGTATTTGCGGTGGTACTGGCGAAATTATTCAGGGTGATGGTCACATTACTCAGTGTCCTTATCATGGGAAAAAAGAACAGGTAGTAGAGTCAGATTTAGAGTATTCCGAACCGAACGCTAAGATATATGTTTATCCAAAGCGTAGAGGTTTTTTAGAAAGATTGTTTTTTAATTAGGAGAAGTTATGAGTAAAGTAAAATCACTACTTACAAGTCGTCGTTTTTGGGCAGCAAGTGTTGGATTGGCGGCAGTTGTTGCATCCGATCTATTTGGAGTGACACTTGATCAAGACCAACTTATTGGCGTAGTAACGCTTGTTGTTACTTGGATCATTGGTGACACTATTCGTGAAACCAAGATAGAGGAAAATTAAGGAGTTAACCTATGGAATTTCTGTCAAGTTTAAGTTTAATCCAATGGGCGATTATAGGAATTGGTATCTATATGTTGCTTTCTGGCACTATGAATTTTTCTCAGCTATTAGAATGGTTCAAAAACCAATTCTCAAATAGTAATGATGTTGATTTGCCAGCTTCAAGCAATGAAGATATTGGAGGATATAGCTTAGTTCAATTAGTAGCTAAGTGGGATGACTTAATGAGTTCTTGCGATAAAGCGGGTTGCGTTGCTGCCTGCAAAGAATTAGAAAAAGTATTTCCTTTGTTAGCACCCACGAAAAAGGGGGGCATTGCAAATGAAGACTAAAGCTATAATTGGCTTGGCGTTGTTAGTCATAGGTTTATTTTGGTCTCAAATTCAGGAACGGATTCCTGATTTTACTATTCCTTCAAAGCCATCTATAGATATTATGGAGCCTTCTGAAGAAATAAAAGAAAAAGTCTCAAGCATATCGTCTGAAGTTGTCGATGATATGGATAGATTGAATTTAGCTGTTTTCAATAATGTTTTTTCTGAAAGGGTTCTAGACTACTCTGACGTGAAAGCACAGCAAATAAATGATATTTATACTGATTCTGCTAAGATTTTTTTTGGTCAGAGGCTAAAGGGTAAGTATAGTAATCTCGCTGACAACCTTACGGGGTTAATGTCTGATACATTAGGAGACGAAGATCATATTGTTACACCTGCGGAGTTGCAGGATTTAAGTTCAGATTTCCAAGGATTGTCTTGGTCTTTTTCAAAGTGAGGTGAATATGGTTGAAATTTTAAAAAACTTAATTCAAGCTAGGCTGGGAGGCATGGCATTTAAACTACAGGCTATTTTAAGCTCTCCCGAAGAAAACTCAGTGTCTAAACTTGATGATTTGCTGAGTGACTACGTTGTTGACGTGCAAAAGCTAAAGATGATAGATGAAATCATTAGAAGTTCGAATCAAGAGCCAGCAGTCAATGAAGAGTCAGAGTAATTAAAAGTCAAGAAAGAAATTGAATGAAATTAAAAATAACTTTTATTGTAGTACAGTGCGACAAAAGAACTAATATTTCAGACCCTAACCGATTTCGGGTATTGCTAGACGACAACATGAATTTTCCATCTAAGTATATATCCACGAAAGACGAGTTTGACACGCTCAAAGAGTTGTCGGATAAGTTTTTAAGGGTTGATTTCAATTGGCTTCCAAAAGAAATACGGGGGTTTAGAAAGTTACAGAAAGAATCTCTGGAGCTTAAAACTCCCGTATTTGAATTGGTATACTCCTCTTACATGCCTGTAATTCTAGGTTCAGAGAGGTCAGGTTATTTCTTCACAGAGCAAGAAATTGACAATGCAGGTATAGAGATTGAAGAGTTTTATCAAGAAGTTTTATCATCAAAATCAAGGGGTTTTTAAAATGGATAGATTTGAAGACATAGAAAAATACAAGCAGCAAGAGGAATCAGGCGAGTCTATGGACAATATTGAATCATTTATCCTTTTATTTGTTGACAAAGATGGAGAGATGGGTTATAATGCAGACTGGAGCAAGGGAATAGAGAACTTCGCTAGAATGTTTTTCTCAATGGCTTACTCCAATTTACTTGACGACATTCTAAACGATATGGAACAAGAGTGTGTAAAGACTGGTAAAGCAGAAGAATTTGAGCAAATTCTTTTAATTTTAACCAAACTACTTAGAGAGCGGAACGCTGGAACTGCTGAGAACGCAGGGGGCGTGGGTGACTCGGTTGTCGTTTCACCTTTAAGCGATCCGTACTTTCAATAATACTGGGGGGTTCAATGAATCACAAGAAAATAACGTGGAAAAGCTGGAATGTGATTGAGTCTGGGATTATAGAAAAAAATAGCAATTTCCTGTTTGAAATAACAAGACCGGAACAGGAGGAGCCTTTCGATCAAGAAGAAGGAAGGCATTTTGAGGAATTAAATAATGTGCCAATTCCGCTAATGGTTCAAACCCCAATAGGTGTATTCCCGCAAGATTCCTACTTTTTGCCAAGCAATAGATGGGATTGCTGGGTGGGTCTTACAAATTTTGATATTACATACAGCCTGCAAAGCAAGATAGAAGAAGTTGCTGGAGTGGAGCGATTAAAAGTTATTGGTAGATATACCTTTTTTATTGGTGTTGCAGAACTTTTTAACATTAGAGATGTTAGGCAGGAGATAGAAAAAGTTTCTTGTGTCTATACTGAAAGTGAAATATTGTCTGATAGCAACGTTAAGATTGCCGTCGAAGAAGTTAAGAATCAGGTTGCCGACAAGCCGTTTTGGTCTATATTTGTTGGGACTGATGGAAACATTGATTATTGCGTTTCAGATTCTATGGATTTGAGTTATTTGCGTGATGTTAATAAATTGGTAGTTAAAAAAGAATCTTTTGGTGGAATTGTATTAAGGAGCGAAAATGGTTGAAAAGAATAGAGTTGGAACTTGTTTTTTTGAAATGTACGGGGATGATTTTGAGTCTTATTATCGGGACAGTAGTATTCAAAGCCTTATGACTAAGGCATCTTCTTCTTACAGGAATAGCTTTACGAAGGATGAGTTGGAGTCTGTAAAGCTACAGTGGTTGTGGAACGCTATAAGAAAATTTGACAGCGAGAAATTTCCAAACACTAAATTTACGTCATACTTGTTTAATCAGGTAATTTACGGTTTAAAGATTGAGCTAAGAAAGCGGCAAAGGGATAAATTTAGGTCGATGGGAAGTTTTGATACTAGCGAAGGTAAGTTTAGTCAGGGAGCAGGAAAAAAAACAGAATCAGTCAATGGTCGTTATTTAACCTCAAGTGAGTCCCCAAGAATGGCTAAAGACTTCATCATGGACTTACCTTCAGATGTAAGGTTTATACTGGAGCAAAAATACCTTTACAATATGACAATGCAAGAAATTGGCGAAGCTAACGGCTACAGCAGGGAAACGGCTAGAAGAAGAATTAATTCAGCTATTAAATTTTGTAGAAAGTTGCAATAATTAAAAACTTTTGTGTATATAGGGTTGGACTTGGATTGCGTTTTTGGATGAATTGGAAATTTGTTTTATTTTGTAGGAGTATATATTATGGCAGTTCCTAGTTCAGCTTCGGCTTATCTAAGAAATACCACTGGTGGAGTCTTTGTTAAGGCTAATGAAGGTGGTACACTTCTCGGCAACCAAACCACAGGTTCGGTTATCACTAAGGCTTTAGGCTTGCAAGACAATGCTAAAGATTCCGCTTCCGGCAATCTACCTAAAGAACTAAATAATGGATCAGTTGGTAACGCAAAGGCTTTGGCTGGCGGTACTTTCGCGTTCCAAGCAGCAGGAAAGTATGTTGTTATGGCTTCAGCCACTTCTTTATCTGGCGTAGACACGAACAAGATGCTTATCACTGGTCAAGGTGGTCAGCTAGATGCTATCCATCAGTTTATGAACGACTTTGGTGCTAAGGTACAGACAAGACTCAGAGAAAATCATTACACTTTAACTGGTTTCTTTAGAAATGGAAACCCAACTAAGTCTAGATTGATCTGGTTGAATAACGCTGGTACAGCAGTCGAAAAACCGGGCACCAAAACTGGTCTCCTTCCTTGGAATCCTAATGCGGATAGTGCGGTCAGAAGGTCTGACGTTGCAGCTAATCCAACTAGAGCAATTCCGGGTAAGTTGGTAATGTTGGTTGACTTTGTTGATCTATCAATAGCAACTGGTGGAAACTTCTTCAACTACAAACCTATCACTGGAATGTAATCCTCATCCTCACTTACTCGCCTGCATTTGCGGGCGAGTTTCTTTTCTAATGTGGAGAAATGGTAATGAATGAGACATGGGAATTTATAGAATCAATCGCCCGATTGGTCGGCATGTTTGCAATACCATTGTTTAGTTGGGTTGTTTTCAATTTAATACAGCAAGGTAAACAGATAATAATACTGGAGCAGAAAGTGAACGATTCTTTAAATAATAGGATGACTTCTCTTGAGAAGACGGTTGGCGAAGTTGAAGAAAAAATCGACAGAATAGATAGTAACATTGTAGATTTTAAACTTCACTTTTCGGAGCTTAATTCGAACACGAGAAGGGTTGAAGACAAAATAGGGACTTTAATTAGCTCTATGGAAAACAAATAATCAGGCATTGCCTGTGGCTTGCTATTGCGGGCCGAAAGAGACCTGTTTTTAAAAACGGGTCTTTTTTTTACACATTTACAGATTGAGCTTGCCTTTTTGGGGTATAACAGTTATAATAACTATACATAGATATTAACATAAACTTATAAGGGATGAAGAATGAAAGTAACAAAGGTTGACGGAACATTCGAGGACTTTTCCGTTGAAAAAATCCATAAAGTGGTAGAGTGGGCAACGAACGATATTAAGGGTGTTTCTTTTTCTGACATCGAGATGAACGCAAATTTATCAATTTATGACAAGATTAAAACTTCTGAGATTCATAAAGTTCTAATAAAATCAGCCAACGATCTAATTTCAACATCCGCTCCTAACTATCAATATGTTGCTGCTAGACTTTTGAACATGCAGCTACGTAAAGAGGTTTGGGGTTCTGGACAAAACCCTCCTCACTTTGTTACTTTTTTACAGAACAACGTAGACAATGGTGTTTACGACAAAAAGTTAAATCCGAGTAAAAATGACTCTTCTGCCGAAGACGCTTGGTCGAAATCAGAGGTTGAAGAACTAGAGAAGTATATCGACCACTCTCGTGACGACCAATTCACCTACGCTGGGTTGCAACAAATGGTTGACAAGTACCTTGTTAAAAATAGAAGTACGGGCAAAATTTACGAAACGCCACAATTTGCCTATATGTGCATTGCTATGTGTTTGTTTGATAATGTGGAGGATGTAAAAAATGCTTACGATGTTTACTCAACTTTTAAAATTAATCTCCCTACGCCCGTTATGGCTGGTGTTAGAACTAGCATACGGCAGTTTGCTTCTTGCGTTCTGGTTGACGTTGATGACACTTTGGACTCTATTTTTAGCAGCGTACATGCTGTGGGGCGTTATACGGCACGTAGGGCGGGTATAGGCTTAAACATAGGAAGGGTAAGACCTTTGAATTCTCCCATTAGAGGGGGAGAGGTGATCCACACAGGGCTTATTCCTTATCTCAAGAACTTTGAGTCTGCTGTAAAATCAACCTCTCAGAATGGCATTAGGGGCGGCAGTGCCACGGTTCACGTACCCTTTTGGCATTACGAGATTGAAGATGTGCTGGTACTAAAGAACAACGCTGGAACGGACGACAATCGCGTTCGTAAGCTAGATTACAGTATTCAATTTTGTAAATTGTTTTACGATAGACTCATTAAGAATGAAAGTATCACTTTGTTTTCACCCCACGAAACAGAAGGTCTTTATGAGGCTTTCGGGAATAATGAAGAGTTTGAGAAACTTTATTTGAAATACGAAAACTCTAGGTCTATAAAATTCAAGAAGAAAATTCAAGCAAGTAAATTGGCATCTTCTTTCGCTAAAGAAAGACTAGAAACTGGCCGAATATACTCTATGAACATCGACTCTGCTAATGAACATGGATCGTGGAGTATACCTTGCTACATGAGTAATCTATGTCAAGAAATTATACATCCAACAAAACCAATCACATCAGTGGATGACGCTGAGGGGGAGATAGGTATATGTATTTTGTCGGCTTTAAACTTACTTGAGTTGACAGGCGATAAAGACTTTAAAACCGCGTGTGACGTTGCGGTTCGATCTTTAGATTCAATCATTGATTACCAAGATTATCCAGTTGCGGCTGGAGAAAACTTTACTGTAAACAGAAGGTCTTTGGGTGTTGGGATCACAAACTTGGCTGGATTTCTAGCGAAGAATAAAATGTTCTACGGAGAAGAAGACGCATTGAGTTTAGTGCATGAAACTATGGAAAAAATTCAATGGTACTTGATAGACGCTAGTTGTAGATTGGCAGAAGAAAAAGGTCAGTGTAGTCGATTTGAAGACACTAAATACGCTCAAGGCTTGCTGCCTATCGACTGGTACAAAAAAAGCGTAGACGAAATAGTGAAACCAAATCACAAAATGGATTGGGAAGAATTAAGAGGCAGAGTTAAAGAATTTGGGTTGAGGAACTCTACCCTATCTGCTATAATGCCATGTGAGTCCTCTAGCGTTATTCAAAACTCGACAAACGGTCAAGAGCCAGTTAGAAGTTTATTGATTTACAAAAAAGCTAAAAATGGAGTGCTAAAACAGTTGGTTCCAAACTATTATAATAGAAAGAACTTTTACACTTTAGCTTGGGACATGAAAGACAATAAGGCGGTTTTAGATACCGCCGCCGTTATTCAAAAGTTTGTGGATATGAGTATGAGCACAAATCTTTACTATAACTACGATCATTATGAAGATGGAAATATTCCGTTAAGTTTGTTGATTAAAGATCAGATTTACGGTTACAAGTATGGACTAAAGAATTTTTACTACTGTAATACCCCAGATGGTGACGGGGCAGAAGAAAAAGATATGGGCTGCGAGTCAGGAGCGTGTGCGATATGAATATCAAACAACAGCAAGATTATGTAGAGATTTTGAAGAAGATGCACAGAAAAGTCTTGCGAGTCTGTGGGGTCAATAGCCCACAGGAAAGTAGCCTGCGTAATGTGCTAACGGGCGAGGAAGTTAAGCTAGAAAAAATGCAAAGAGAGGACTCTTAGATGGTTACTTGGTGGCACTGTCCAGACTGCGGCAAGGTAACGGATGAGTACGAGAGTTCAAAATCAATCAAATGCCCAGAGTGTAGAGAGAAAGAAAAAGAGAAAGAAAAATGAAAACAATATTTAATACAAAAAACGTAGACCCTATGAGCCAACCATTATTTCTTGGTAAAGACCTTGGAGTGCAAAGGTACGACATTCTCAAGTATCCCGTCTTCAAAAAGTTGACAAAAAAACAAAAAGAAAACTTCTGGTCTCCCGAAGAAATCGAATTGAAAAAAGACAGGGCTGATTTTGCCACGTTGACAGACAACGAAAAGTTCATTTTTACTTCAAACCTGAAGTACCAAACTATGCTTGATAGTGTAATTTGTCGTGGGGTTCCCACCCTTTTGGACTACGTTACCAATTCCGAGCTTGAAGCATGTCTGATTACATGGATGTTTTTCGAGCAAATCCACAGTGAAAGCTATAGCTATATTATCCAAAACGTATATGCTGACAGCAGCGAGGTGTTTGGCGGTATCTACGAAGATAAAGAAATTATGAAAAGAGCCAATACAGCCATAGAAGATTACAATAATCTAATGGGTATGGCCTCTGGTAGCAATAAGGTAGCTGACGTTAAGAAGCAGATATATATGACTATTGTAAGTATCAATATACTAGAAGCTATTAGATTTTACGTTAGTTTTATCTGCTCTTTTGCGTTTGCCGAAAACAAAAAGATGGTAGGCAATGCGGATATTATCAAGCTAATCAAGAGAGATGAAGCCCTACATCTTACAAACACACAAGAAATACTGAAGATATTGCACTCCGAGGAATCAGAGGGTTTCGTCAAAACCGCCGAGCAATGTCAAGAAAATGCAATTAAAATGTTTGAAAGTGCAGCCAAAGAAGAAAAAGAGTGGGCAACTTATCTATTTAAAAATGGCTCAATTATAGGTTTAAATGAGCAAGTATTGCATCAATACATTGAATGGTTGTGTATGAGTAGAAGGAAAGCAATAGGATTACCTTATGAGAATGTTGGCAAAAACCCAATAGCTGGATGGACTCAAGCATGGATGAGCAGCGAAAGCGTTCAAGTAGCCCCGCAAGAGCATGAAATCACCAGTTATAAAATTGGAGCCAGTAAAAATGATATGGAAGATATGGATTTTGGTGGAATACTATAAGAATTGTTTCAGGAAGGATAAACATTAGGATTTAATTTGCCTATTTATTCGAGGTCTGACGTGTTTAGATTCTTACTTTTTTTCGCTTTTTGTTCATTGTTTACTTGTAATTTACAGGCTCAAAAGGTAAAATACTGGCTGGAGCCAAACGGTCATATGGCTGAAATATCTTCACAGGAAACTCATAGAAGAATTGATGAAGCTCTTGATGAAATGGAAGCAATTTGTGACATTGAGTTTATCAAGGTTAGCGACTCCAGAAAAGCTAAAATCCGTTATTATTTTCGCCCACAAAGCGAAATGGAGTATGGGGCTTTAGGCTTGGCTTACGCCAGTAAAAGATACATACTGTTAAATAGTACTAGAAAAATAGGGTTAAACACGGAGCGGGGTAACAGATTTGTGCAAAGTGTTACACAGCACGAAACACTACATATGTTTAGGTGGAAGCATAGCTTAGTGCCCGGAAGTATAATGCACGCTTATGACATACCTAAGTACTTTAATAAAACAGATGTGTATAATTTACAGAAAAGGTTTGGCAAACACAAAGATAGAATGAATAACTCTACAGGTCAACGAAAACCTCGTGACGGTAAACCTGACGTTCTGTTTATTCCTGCCACACTTAAATTAGCTGGAGATAAATTTAGAGAATTAGAAGCAGAACACCATGCTTTACATGAAGTTAGAGATAGGTTAATTGTCGAGAGAGACTCTTTAACAGACCTCGGAGATAGAGCAGAGAAACAATCTGAAGTATTAGACAACCTTTATGAAATAATAGAACAAAAAATTCCACTAGGGTTGGCTGCGACAGAATGGCATTTAATTAACAATTATTGGACTGGCACTTACGGATATATTAATACTTACAAGTAAAGGACAGCCGTGGAAAAAATACTTTACGTAGACTTGGATGGAGTTTTGGTTAACTTTATCGAAGGCTGGATGGATCATTATTCCATTCAAGACAGAAAGACGGTAACGAAGTGGAACTTTGGAGAAGATTATGGGCTAGACAGAAAAGACTTCTATAGGTCTATTACTTCATTACCTATAAGTTTCTGGAGTAACTTGACCCCAACGTCTTGGGCTTTTGATTTAATCGAGCGTTTAACCGAAGGTTTTGATTTTTTAAATGTTGAAAGAATTATGTTTTTGTCTCATTCTGTATCCGAAGACTGTCGAGTGGGTAAACAGTTGTGGGTTAACAAACATTTCCCTGAACTTGGCGATTCTTTGATTACCGTTTCTGACAGCAAGTTAAAAAGTAAGTTCGCCAACGTAAACTGTGCTCTAATTGACGACAAGTTTCAAAATTGCGTGGATTTTCATAAAGCTGGAGGAAAGTCCTTTCTGTTTGCCAGACCTTGGAATCGAGTTTTGCCTTGCGATACAGAAAATACAATTCATTTCTCTTTCAGTAAAATGGGCGAAGCTGTACTAGAACCTGTAAAATTTGCACAAAAAGTCAATTTAATTGATGCCATATTAAACGGAGAAATTAATGAATAATTGGTGGAGAGGTGGTCAAAAGCAAACACCAAAAAACGAGCCTGTATCTACGGGTTTTGTTGATAACTTCGTTGATGACATTCTTAATCGTTACGGTATCACAGAGGAAGCTGTTAAGGGTGTAACTGAAATCATCAACAGTGTTGTAAAAAATGTCTCAGTCAAAGAAATCGGAGATGAAACATTTATCACGATTCACATTAAAGATATACACTTCAAATTTAAGAAATAGAATTATGTTTAACGATATTAATAATAGAGTTTTTTACGCCTGTATGGGCGTTATCTTTAAAGGTAGAAATATTAACTTTGACAGCGACTCCCCAGTCGATGGAGAGTTTTTGACGGGCGTTCAAAATATTGGACTAGATGGAGACTTACCGTCTGTGTCACTTCCTGACATTGGTAGATTTCAAAGAAAGTTTCACTACTATTCCCCACAATCTTTCTCTGTCACTATAGACAGAGTTATTGATCAAAGCAGTAACTTCTTTTATCACGTTCTTGACACGAAATATCTAACGTATGAATCTTCTCACATTCTAGCACCTCACAACATAGGAATGACTGGAACGTCAGACGGTGACGATAAATCTTTAAGAAATTACGATATAACAATATTGGTAGGATCAGACCAATTCAAGCACTTAGGTTCTGGCTCAGGGGGTGATGCCGATAAGGTTTTGGCTGCAACTCTAAAACAATGCTTGGTAACATCTATAAATTATTCAATATCAGCAGACAGAGTAACCGAGTCAATAACTTTAACATCTAAAGAACTTGAATATAACGCATCTTATTCGCTTGAAGACTTTGTTGACGATGCTAACCTACCTCAAAGTGCTAATATACTAAAGAGGGAGGACTTTGACTTACTGAATACCTCTAGAGATTCTGTACTTCCCTACGAAGTCGAGCAAATGTTTAACGCAAAAAATAGTGCAGGTCAAGAGTCCGCTGAAAGAAACCAAAGGATACTAGGTTTGCAATCTATAGACATTCAAGCAACTATTGACTATTCGAATTTGTATGACTCCGACTTTGATTACAAAGACGGGGATTCAAACACTGTTTACAAAAAGTACAGAAATATATGGACTAGCGTTGTTTTACCTGTTCAGGTAACGTGCTCGTTCACAGGCAACGCTCGACAACTTTATCCATTCTCGATACTAAATAATGATATAAGATTTTCCCAAGCTGAGGGAGACGGAACAAGGGTTGCCACAGATTGGAATAAAGTCGATAGAGAAATTAGACTTGTCGCCAAAAAGTTTCCATCACCTCCAAGTACTCAACACTTTATTTGGGATTTGGGCAAAAGCAACTACCTGACTGCAATATCGCAATCAGGAGGCGATACAGACGGAGGCTTGGTAGAATACACTTTGTCTTATCAAAATGATGCTAGTGATTTCGTGCCAGTCAAGGATACTCAAGTGAGGGATTTTGATAAACCAACATCACCATTTTAACGGAGACTGAAATTGTCTAAACGAAAACATAAACAACGTAAACAAAACATTAGACCACAAAGGAAAAAACTACAACCCAAAAGCGAAAACCAGTCAGATTATATTGAGTCAATGATAGAATGTGATGTTACATTTTGCTCTGGGCCAGCAGGGTCAGGCAAAACAGCTTGCTCCGTGGGGCTTGCTTGTGACTGGTTGCTGAATAACAAGATAAATAACGTGGTTGTTGCTAGACCCGCAATTGAAGCGGGGAGAGGACTGGGGCATCTTCCGGGAGGACTAAACGAAAAAGTCCACCCCTACATGATTCCAGTGCTAGAAGAAATGAAAAAGTATTTAGGTTTAGATACTTACAATTCTATGAGAGCAACAAAAACAATTGAGATTTGCCCACTAGAATTTATGAGGGGACGCACGTTCGATGACTCCTTTACAATTTTGGACGAGGCACAAAATGCTACTTACGAACAGATCATTATGTTTATTACGCGACTGGGTATGCACTCTACTGCGGTTATCAATGGAGACCCAGACCAAACAGACCTTAAAGGTCGAGAAGCTGGTGCGTTTTACCAATTGATGGACGAACTAGAAGACTTAGAGGGCGTAGGCATTTGTGAGCTTGAGGCTTGCGATATTGTTAGAAATCCTATCATTGGCAGAATTATGGCAAGGACAGGTGGAAGAGGTTAGTGACGATAAATGGGTAGGCTTCTTGCGTTTTGTGGGAAGCCGCCCCTATTCATCGGGTTGATACGGTCAATAAAAGGAGCGAGCTTTATGTTAAACTTCATTAGATGGATCAAAAGGCTTTTTGCGAAAATAAAACCCTTAAATGACAAAGCTCTAGCTAGAATAGAGTTTGTTAAAAAACAGAAAGATTTGCGTAAAAGGTTGTCTGAATAATAAATTTGAATTAATTGTGCTAAACATACGTCTTTGATATATAATACAATAGCTACATTTGATTAGGTGACAACTCTTGTTGCCAAACTTTAAACTACGGAGTAAATATGCCACTTTATGATTTTGAATGTGAGCCTTGTGCTTTTTACACGGAGATAAGGCAGGGTATTAACGACCCCGCAATACTAGAATGTCCCCACTGCAATAAGCCCACACTTAAAAAAGTTTTTATTACAGCACCGTATATAGCTGTTAGAGGCGAGCCAGAAACAGTAAAACATCTAGCTGAAAGAAACACCCAGAACATGGGGACTTATGAACTTCAAAGCAAGATGAAGGAAGACAAGATCGAGGAAAGAAACGCAAAAAAAGAAAAGGTTAAACTAAATAATAAAATAAATAGCATGACACCTCAAGAAAAAATAAAATGGATTGAAAATGGATAGTAAGACTAATTGTAGAGACCATCCCCATCACGCTACTATAACTTTCAAAGTAGACATAAGAAAAATAAACGAAGATGGAACTTTAGATTATATGCCTATGGGGAATAAGTTACTTAGGAAGTACGGAATGTCGGAAAAGGCTCAGTTATTGATTAGCGGAATTGATGAAGCCGACTGCATAAACAAAGTAAAAGAAAGGCTAGATAGATTAAATGGATGAAAACACTTTTGATGGTCAAGAATATCAAAAACAAAACAAGCAGATGTACGCTCACTATATTGAGCTTGACAGCAAAAACAAGTCTGCTTCTTGGGATGTTGTTTTTTCAATGAACGACTACTCAATGAAGTCAATACTGAAAAAAACTTCAAGGACAACTTTCGCTATTAGCTCTTGGTTGAAGGACGACGAGGGTAATAAAGGTAGCGAAAAGTACTGGGTTCTTTTTGGGGGTTCCGGCTTGGTAGACCCTTTTAACATGAGTCCCAGTGCAAGAGACCAAAGGCTAAAAACCTTAAAATTTAGAAAGGTTGACGAAAACACTTTCAGTAATTTCTCTAAATACCTTGAAACTAGAAACACTTTATATTTTACTAAAGCAAGAAGAACAGCAATGGAGTCAGCATGAAAAATAAAAAACTGAAAAAAATTAAAAAAGGGCCACTGTCTAATTCTGAAAAGTCAGATATCTTAAACTGCATGAGCAAAGAAGAAGATATTTCGGCTATCGCAACACGGCTAAATCGTTCACCGGACATCATTAAAAAGTTTGTTGACGCGAACTCTGTAGCCAAAGATAAGTTTACCGTGACCGAAACAGATGAAGCAGACACAGCAGAACCCCAAGAAGAAACTGCTACTAGAACTAGAACTTCTGAGTTATTTGCTAGGAACGAAAAGTACGGAGTGACCGTAATGACCGCACAAGCGTCTGAAGCAGGCGACGACAGCAGAAAACAAAGAGTTAAGGATGCTAGTACTCATAGGTATAGCGACTGTACAACGACTATTAGAAAGGCCAAAAATGATTGAGCCGTTAAGTGCTCCTGATCCGCATTTTAAGGATTATGTAAATAATAAGGTTAACATGTCTTGGAAGGTCACTCTCACAGAAAGTGAAGACCCAGAAGTTTTCAAAGTTGTTTATGGAGACTATGAAAGACCCGACGCAATGAATCCTTGGCTTAGATTAAAAGAATACTGTAAAAAACACAATGTTCTTCCTGCCAAAATTCAATTACAAATGCTTGGTGCTCAAGAAAAAGTTTTTTTCGAGGACGAAAACGGTTTAGATGGCGTTTGTATTATGAGGGGTGCGGCTAAAGATCAGTTAATGGATGGGTCAACCTCTACGCTTTATCAGTCATTAACAGTTCTTTTACTAAAGGACGACTGTTCAGGTATAAAGGTTTCAAAGTATCTTTGGCCTCACAACAGTTTTGAGACTGGCGAGTCTGAAAGGGATTTGTCTGTGGACAATTTAAAGGACATGATTTTTGCTAACGGATCAGAAAAGTTAAAAAATGAAGAATTATCAAAGTATATCTACGGGGGAGCCTTGTAATGCCGCACAATTTGTAGCGGAGATAGTTTGTATCAGGAAACGCGAAAGAGAGAATAAAGGTAGCCTAGAATATAAATTCTGGAGTAAATCACACCAAGATCAATACCAAACTCAGATCAAAGTAGCGTGGAAACTGATAAAAAAATTCAACGAACAGGCACTCGTTAGATATATAAATAGCCCCAAAGGTAAAAATATTTACTCTTTGGGGTTTCTTCATAAAAGCGGGAAGTATGTATTGCCTCTTTATTTTGTGCAAGATGGAGTCTCTAAGTGCTATGATGTACTACAGAAAGAGGCTTTGGAAGAAAAGCCAGAGATTGAATTTCACGATAATAAAGAATTCAAGCCCAGAAAAGGTAGTTACAAAAAGAATAGATTTTCAAAGATAAGGGAAATAGATGACAACGAAAACAAAGAGTAAAAAAGTTCCAGACTACCTCAAGGACACCGTAAAGAAGTACGGAGAAATAATCAAGAAGGGTAACAAAGTCCTTGAAGAAAAAGGAGACTATGGAATTATCTCAATTAGTCCCGCTCTGGACGTTGGCTTGGGTGGTGGAGTAAGGGAGGGTTGCTGGCTAACCTTGACAGGAGACCCGAAATCCGGCAAGACTACGACCGCAATGCAAATAGCGGCTAACTGCATAGAAGAAGGCAGAAAAGTTATTTACATTGACGCTGAGGGTAGATTAAAAGATTTGAATTTTCAAGTAGTAGGACTCGACCCTTCAGACATGGACATTATAGCCCCTGTGGACAAGCCTCTGTCTGCCGAGCTACTGCTTGAAACGGCCTATAAAATGCTTTGCGATCCAGATTATCACCGAGCTATATTGATCATAGATTCTATATCTTCATTGATTTCAGAAAAAGAGTTGGATGGGGATTTTTCTCCAAGAAGAGCGGGTCTACCTAAGATACTTTCTGTTTTCACAAAAAAGGTTGGTCAGTTGCTTCCTAGTCAAAGGGGTTTGATTATTGCGATTACGCACTATATCTCTAACACTTCTGGTTTTGGAAAGTCTAAAATGTCAGACGGTGGAGTTAAGATTCAATACCAAGCTGACACGAGGTTGGAGATTGCACATGGCGGCGAAGGCAACCCTGCCGTAAAAGCCGTAGTGGATGACAATGGTAATCAAGTGGGTCAAAAAATTAATTGGCGTGTAGTTTGCTCTTCTATGGGGCCGCCGGGAGGAAATATTCAAAGCCATATTCGCTACGGTCACGGAATTGACAAAACTCAGGAAGTTCTCGATCTATGTTTAGACTTGGGGCTAATTGAACAAAGAGGTGCTTGGTTTAACTGCTTGTTTATGGCAGACATGAAAAAGGTTGCCAAAGAGATAAAGCCAGAAGTAGACCTTGATAATGCTGAAGAGTTTGAAAAAAGTTTTAAATATCAAGGAATGAGAAATTTGAGGACTTTGTTTGATGAAAACCCAAAGTTAGTTAAAAGTTTAGAAAAGCTAATTAAAGAGAGTTTACTTTAATGAAAGTGCTGGGACTTGACGATAAGTACTATAACTGGAATCCAAAGTCAAACAAAGGCAAGCGATCAAAACTTCACAATAAAGTTAGAAAATTCCTTGACAAGTGTTTCCCGCATGATAGAATACTGGAAGAAGTAACTCTGGCTGGTACTAAAAAGCCCTCGTCCTTCGGGGGTCTTCTTCGTGCTGACTTTTGGTTGCCACTAAGGTCTATAATAGTTGAAGCTAATGGAGAGCAGCACTTTAAATTTAACTCTTTTCACTTTAAAAGAAAGTTAGATTTTTTTCGTGCTCAAGCCAGAGACAGAGACAAGGCGTATTGGTGTGAGATAAACGATATAAAGTTAGTTAATTTGAACTTTAACGAAACCGAAGAAGAGTGGAGAGAAAAAATATGAGTAGAGGAGAAGAAATTTTATCAGAATTTTTAGAGAATATTGATAGGTACACTAAATCACTTCACTTGAGCGAGGTAAAAGAAAACCAAAATATTTCAGATTTGTTAAATTTCCAATTTTCTGACTTTGAAAAGCTGACGGCTGTGGAGTGCAGTTCTGCCGCCTATCAACTTTATGCTTACGCTGAGTACATTGAGACTGAAAAAGCCAAACAAAAAAACATTTTAGACTGGGCAGAGTCGTCTATTTGGTTTATAATTAGTGGAACCTTAGATCAGTATGGGGACAAGTTCACCAAGTGGCAAGTTAAATACTACCCTGCCATAAAAGAAAATCCCTTAGCTAGTGAGATACTAAAAATAAAAAACTATGCTGAATCAAAGGTTAAAATACTAGAAGGAAAATGTGAAAGAGTAATGAGAATGGCAGACGTTTTGAGCAACTTATCAAGGAAAAAATACTAATGAACAATAAGGACAGAAACGTAATAGAGTCTTTGACAAGCGTAATGATGGATATTAAAAAGGCCATCGAGTTAATAGACCAAAAAATTGATAAACTAAATAACGCCACAGAATTCCTCAACGCCACTGAAGCTGTTGTTGCGAGTGAAGCGGCACTCGACCCACCAACAAAACGTAATATTGATTACAATGATTGGGGTGGCTCTCAAGAAGAAGATGAGTCAGTTGAAGAAGTTCACAAAATGATCAAAGGGAATAAGTTTGTTGATGACGGAAGTCTATTTCAAGAGGAAGATGACAGGACACCATCTGTCAAGCCGTCCCCAAGAAAACGTCAAGATTGGGAATCAAATTTAATTGAGAGAACTTGCTCCAAGTGCAGCAAGGCAGAAAGAGTAAATAAAATACACGCAACGGGGTCAATGTACACTTGCCGGAGGTGCTCAAGAAGATGATAAAAGATTTAGCAGCAGAAAGAGCAGTCTTGTCTGCGTTGGTACAATTTGGCTTAGATGTTTACATGGAATTAGATTTTTTGACTGCTGACTGCTTTGTTGACAGTCAGAATCAGTTTTTGTTTGACTGTATATCTAGTATACTTTCAGAAGGTAGAGAGGTTGAGGTTTCGTCAATTTTATCTGAGGCCAACAACCTTGGCAACGCAATAGATAAGAACGAAATGGCGTTTATTCGCTCGTTAATTAATTTCCCTATCTCGAAAAGCAATGTCCCATCTCACGCTGCAAAACTTGCTAAACTAGCAACCATTAGAACTTTAGACTCCACTCTGACTATTTGCAAGAATGATTTAAAAAAGTTAAATGGCTCAGAGGATTTAGCGGACATTATATCTAAAGTTGAAGAACCTATTCTAGATGTAACGGGAGAGGCTTTCTCTGGAAGTTCAAATCAAACGGAAGTTCTTGGTGCGGACGTTTTTGATTATATAGAGTACCTTTCTGAAAACGTAAGGGAGACTTTAGGTGTACCAACAGGATTCTCGGAGTGGGACAACGCCATCGGTGGAGGTCTCAGGAAGGGCTGCGTTGACTTAATTGGAGCTAGACCAAAAACTGGAAAGTCTATGCTTGGTGATTCTGTGGGTATCAATATTGCAAGACAGGGCGTTCCCGTTTTAATGCTAGACACCGAGATGTCCAAGGAAGATCATTACAATAGAATATTGGCTAGTTTATCAAATATAAAAACCAAAGAAATAGAAACTGGATTATTTGCAAAAACACCTTCTAAGTCACACGCTGTAGGAGAGGCCGCGAAGGAGTTACATGAATTGCCTTACCACTATCTTAGTATTGCTGGTCAGTCGTTCGATTCAATATTATCTCAAATGAGAAAGTGGATTTATCAGCACGTTGGGTTTGACGAAGACGGAAAAACCAAAGACTGTGTTATTATCTATGACTATTTAAAGCTGATGGACGGTGACAGTATTTCTTCTTCTATGCAAGAGTATCAAGTTCTTGGGTTTCAGATTACTAAGCTGCACAACTTTATGGTTAAGTACGCTTGTCCGTGTCTGGCATTTGTACAGTTGAACAGGGACGGAGTAACGAAAGAGTCGTCTGATGTTATTAGTGGCTCTGACAGGCTCGTTTGGCTTTGTACCAGCTTGAGTTTGTTTAAATTAAAGTCTCCTGAAGAACTGGCTGAAGACAATCAGGTTGATGGAGATCAGGGAAATACAAAATTAGTGCCTCTACACGCTAGGCATGGTGGGCTTATGGATCAAGGCGATTATGTGAGTTTAAAAGTTGATGGTGAGTATGGTAGAGTTGTACAGAAGATGACAAGAAATCAGATTTACTATAAAGGTAAAGAAGATCAGGAAGGTTTCAAATCAAATGAAGAGTCTAACACAGAAACAAATTTCTAAAATTTGCGAAGAATTACTAGAGCAGCTACCTGAGTTTTTGACTCACATGGATATTGATTTTATTGAGTACCCTAATAGAATTGCATTTCCTTGTCCAGTTCATGGGGGTGACAATCCAGAGGCTTGTTGCATATTTACGGATGGCAATTCAGCTAAGGGAAATTGGCATTGCTGGACTAGGCACTGCGAAGAAGAGTTTTCAGGCTCTTTGATTGGCCTTGTTCGTGGATGGATGGAGAGAAACGGGTGCGAAGAAAATTCGTTCCATAAGGCTCTTAAATTTTGTTGCGATTTTCTAAAAATGGATGTGGCAAAAGTAGAAGAATCTAACTATGACAAGGGTAGAGTTAATCAAGTGTTTAAAATATTTAACGAAGAAAGTTTAACTGACTCGACCCCTACTATATCTAGAGATTTGATCAGGGGAAAACTTGAAATTCCTTCAGTGTACTACCTAAACAACAAAGACGAACGTAAAAGGTTTTCGGCTGAAGCATTGGACACTTTTGATATTGGTGACTGCAAGGATTCTAAACAGTCAATGTTTGGGCGGGTGGTAGTTCCAATATACGATGAACATTGTAATTACTCTGGTTGCGTTGGCAGGACTAAAACTGAAGTTTCGAAGTCAAACCCAAAATGGAGAAACAGTAAAGGCTTTTCTAAGTCCGCTAATCTATACGGGTTTAACATTGCATCAGAGTATATATTAAGCTCTGGAACAGTTATATTGGTTGAAGGCCAATCAGACGTTTGGAGGCTTTACGAGTCTGGGCTTGCTATGTCTGTAGGGATTTTTGGAAGCTCTTTGTCGGACAAGCAGCTAATAGTACTAGAAAAATCAGGAGCTTTCAACGTTGTGATATTGACTGACTACGATGAAGCTGGTGATACAGCCTACAAAGATATAGTCAATAAATGCGGAAGAAGATTTAACTATATTAGACCAAACTTAAAAGACTGGTTTAAGTCTACAGGGCTACCCCAGAGCGAGTGGGATGTGGGCAGCATGACAGTTCAAGAAATTAAAAATGAAATTTATCCATCACTAAAAGGAATAATCAATGACGAACATTATAGCGTTTGCGGGTAAGAAGCAGTCTGGTAAAAGCACATGTGCGAACTTCCTACACGGATACCAGATGAGAGCACAAGGAATCATTAGCGATTTTGGGTTGAGCAAAGAAGGAAAGCTGCTCGTTCAAACAGAGGACATGAAAAGTGAAAAAGAAATAGAGCAAAAACTTGCCATGATCGACGTTAATCGAAAGGACTACGAATTTGCGGAATGGGCAGCTTATAGCATGTGGCCCTTTATCAAGAATTATTCTTTTGCTGAACCTCTCAAGCAATTGGTTCTTAATCTTTTTAACGTACCCGAAGAGTGTTTGTACGGGACTGGCGAACAGAAAAAACAAAAACAAGAACATTTGCGGTGGGAGAACATGCCAAAATCAAAAACTAAATTCGGCAAGAAAAAGGGGTTAATGACCGCCCGCGAGTTTTTACAGTTTTTGGGCACAGACATCATGCGTAACATGTACAAAGATATCTGGACTAAATACTGCATTGACAGCATTGAGTCTGAAGAATCTCTAATCGCAACAATTGACGACGTTCGATTTTTAAATGAACTAGAAGCCATTCAAAAGGTTGGGGGAAAAGTTATTTACTTAAATCGAAATGAAGGCTCTAAGGACAGCCATTCTTCGGAAAATGAGTTGGGTAATCATCTGGATAAATTTGACGCAGTTATTGATAATTCGGGCTTGTCAATTCTAGACACGAGCATGGAAGTTATGAAGTTCATTGAGAAATGGGGATGGCTTGAGGAAAATGTATCCATAACAGCAAACCAAGAAAGCAAATAATGATAGTAACATACATCAGAAGTTCGTCGTATAATAATTACGACTTTTGCCAAATGCAGTATTTTCTAACCTATGTTTTAGGTTGGCGATCCAATAGCGGCAAGAAAGCAGATATGGGAACTATGGCTCATAAGGTTATGGAAATTTTGGCTGGCCTAAAAAAATTCCAACAAGATAACCCAAGAAAGAAATATCTAGTTGTAAATGACGACAAGTGTGGTAAAATAAGAGAACATAAAGACAAGCTCCATACGGGTGAGCTAGTTGATAAGTTGACAGAAAAGGCTATAGGTGATTACGCAAAGGGTTCGCGACATAAATTTTACCGCAAGGAAAGAGCAGAAATTAGGCAGACCGTAGAAACTTTTTTAACTTGGAATGATGGTCAGTTTGACCCAAGATTGAGAAATATTTATTACCCAGAGCCTCACTTTGATATACCAATCGAAGAAGAATGGGCTAAGTTTGATTTTATTGACGCACAAGGCACTCAACAGAAGGGACAACTGGCGATTAAGGGCACTATTGACCTTGTAACGTTAGTTAACAAAGATACAATCGAAGTTGTTGACTGGAAAAGTGGTCGTCGTTTAGACTGGGCGACAGGAGAAGAAAAGACGTATGAAAAGATGCAGAATGACCCACAGTTATTGCTTTACTTTTACGCGATGTCTAAAATGTTTCCAGACTTTAAATACAGAATTATGAGCATCTTCTTTTACAAGGACACAGAAGGCAACCCAGACCCAGTACCTTACAGTTTTTGCTTTGATGAAAGTGACGAAGAAAGGTTTTTAAACATGCTCAAAAACAGAGTGGGGGAAATTAAAGATAACCTTTCTCCAAAGCCTGTTGACCCTACTCGGAGAGACCCAAAATGTAAGTACTTGTGTCATTTTTATAAAAATAAGTTTGAAGGTGAAAGCTCTTGCATGTGCAAGTCTGTAGAGCAATCACTTAAAGAAGATGGAATGGATGTTGTTTTAGAAAAATATACTGCACCTGATTTCAATATTGGTTTTTACGAGGCTCCCGGATAATATTAAGGTAGAAAATGAGCGAATATACTCCACTAAATGTCAAAACTGACTACAGCATCCAGAAAGGATTTTGTCAATGCGACAATATTGCAAAGAGATGCAAGGAAAATGGCTATCAAGCATGTGCAATTAACGATATCGAGAACGTGTCGGGCGTGCCAGCTTTTCACAAGGCTTGCAAGGACAACGGAATCAAGCCAATAATTGGTTGCGATTTCAATGACTTCTCTTTGTTTGCTAAAAACAAGCAGGGTTATTTTGAGTTGATTCAGTTTACTTCAGATTTTCAATCAGAAAATTTTAAAAAGCTAGACAGCTTAAAGATTATGGCATCCAAAAACAATATTGCGTGTGTGGTTTTTAGAGACTGTCAGTCTGATAAACCCAAGGACAATCTGTCAAACGTTTTAAGTAAGATGTTTAAAAGCAACTTTCATGAAATCGTAGAGACTGGAACATACTATGTTGACGAAACTGATGCGGAAGCTCACAGAGTTATGATTCTTTCTGGGATGAAAACTAACTTTAAAAAGATGAGATCAATCAACAAGGAAAGATGGGAAGAGTCTAACAATCAAAGGTTTTTTGATTCTAGTAATTTTTACTTAGGGGCAAATACACAGGAAGATCAGTTTAGTAAAATATCTAAAATTGTTGAATCCTGCGAAGACTATGAAATCACAGCAAAGCCCATGCTTCCAGAATTTAAATGTCCAGACGGAATGTCTCAGGATGATTACCTTAAACAATTATGCAGAGAAGGCTGGGCATCTAAGTTGACTCCTGATGTTTTAAGCACAGAAAAAATCAAGCGGGCTTATCTTGATAGAGTACAGTCAGAAATGAGTGTTATATTTAACGCTGAACTGTCAGGTTATTTTTTAATCGTTCAAGATATTGTTAGATACGTTAGGGAAAGAGGTTGGATTGTTGGCCCCGGAAGGGGTTCTGCTGCGGGTTCGCTAGTATCATACCTTATAGGAATTACTAATGTAGACCCAATCAAGAACGATCTTTTGTTTGAAAGATTCTATAACGAGGGTAGAAACACCAAAGATAATATTTCCTTGCCAGATATTGACTTGGACGTTCCTCCTTCTCACAGGGATGAAGTTATTGATTACATCAAGAGCCTGTTTGGGGAAGATAAAGTGGCACAGGTGATTACTTTTGGTAGACTTCAGGGAAAGTCAGCACTAAAAGAATCTCTGCGTGTGTGTGGCTCTGTGGGTTTCTCAGAGATGAATGAAATCACAGATCAGATTCCAGAAACTCAAGAAATTTCAGACAAGATTTCTGCTTCTGGAGAAAGCTCAGTTATTATGTGGGCTTTAAAAAACAACCCAGACAATTTAAAGTCTTGGTGTTTTATTAACAGCGATGACGAACTTCAAGGTGGTTTGTCTCACGAGTTTGATTTAGCGATTAAGCTAGAGGGGGCGATCAAGAGTAAAAGCACCCACGCTTGTGGTGTCGTTATATCAAAAAACAAACTGAGTGATATATGTCCGGTAATTGATAATAAATCTGGTGATCCAGTGGCGGCATTTGAAATGCAAGATTTAGAAAGCCAAGGGCATGTTAAGTTTGATATTCTAGGTTTAAATGTTTTAACTAAAATTATGGAGATTTGCGATGAAAGTTATTAGCGGCAAAGAAGACATTATGTCTGTTGTTTATCACGGGTATTCCGTTGTCAATAGAAAGGGTGCATCTATATGCAACTTGGAGGATGTTATAATGGGGAATTACACTCCCAAGGGTAAATACCAAGTTTGGTGTGAAAAAGAAAAGGTTTACGAATTGTTCCAAGACTTAGGTGATGCTACAGATTTATTTATAAAAATTTCAAAAAAGGGTGGCTAATATGAATTATCGTGATATAATTGTTTTTGACTTTGAGACCACAGGAAGAAACGCAGAAAAGTGTCAACCCACTCAAATTGCTGCCGTAGCTATCCATGCAAGAAAGCTCAAGATTCAGCCTAACGGCATTTTCGAAAGTACCATGAGGTGCATAACTAATGATGATAAAGCTATTGCCGCTGGTTTTGACCCAATCGAGGAAGGTGCTCTAGAAGTAACAAAAAGAACTAGAGCTAGTCTTGCTAAAGGGCCAATGCCAAAGACTGTGTGGAAAAACTTCGCTAAGTTTTGCGATCAGTTTAACTTCAAGAAAACTCCTTGGTATGCACCAATAGCTGCGGGTTACAATATTAATGGGTTCGATATGAAGATCGTAGACAGGCTTTGTCAAGAGTACGGCCCAACAAGCGATAAAAATGGGGAGCAAAAAATATTCCACCCAATTCACAAAATCGACTTGATGCAGCATATTTACTGCTGGTTTGAAAATCACGCCGAAGTAAATAAGTATAACATGGATTATCTAAGAGAGTACTTTGGTATGCCTAACGAAAACGCACATGATGCGTTGCAAGACGTAAAAGATACTGCGAATATTCTAATTAGATTTTTAAAGCTCCAAAGAAATATTATTGACAACAATAAGGTTCAATTCAAGAACGCATTTGCTAACGGAAATTTTGATATAACTTAGAGGTTAACGTGAACGATTTTAATATTAATGATTTTGATGACAAATTAACTTGGGATTTAATCAGCGAAGGAAGAACCAAGGGCGTATTTCAACTTGAAAGTCAGCTTGGTTCCAGTTGGGCTAAAAAGGTTAAACCTAGAAGTATTACAGAGTTATCGGCTTTGATTTCCTTGATTAGACCGGGATGCTTGAAGGCTATCATGGATGGCAAGTCTATGACTCAAACCTATGTTGACAGAAAGTCAGGCAAGGAACCCTCTAAGTACCATCATCCGTCCTTGGAGTCTACCCTTTCAGAGACTTATGGTGTTTTGGTTTACCAAGAACAGTCCATGATGATAGCCAAGGTTTTATCTGGCTTCGACTTGAAAGAAGCTGACAACCTAAGAAAAGCGATTGGTAAAAAGAAAGCCAAGTTGATGCTTGAAGTTAAAGAAAGGTTTATCTCTGGTGCTGGAGAGCAAGGCATTGTCTCGGAAGAAATAGCTGAAGAAATTTTTTCTTGGATTGAAAAATCAAGTAGATACGCATTTAATAAATCTCATGGCATTGCTTACGCTGTTAATACATACCAAAGTGCTTACTGCAAGGCTCATAGGCCGTTGAAATTTTTTGAGGTTTATTTAAATCACGCAAAAGATAGCGATGACGTAAAAGAATTTGTTATGGATGCTAAGAATCACAGTATTGAAGTTTATCCCCCTTCGCTTTCAAGGTTGTTCCCTGACTTTACTATGGATAAGGATAAGAGTGTTATTTATTTTGGTATTTCTAACGCTAAAAATGTTTCTGCGGTAGATGTGCAGGTCATAGAAAAGCTAGGTAAAACAAAAGATATTCCTTCTTTTACTTGGCTTGACTGTTTATTTACGTTTGGCGGGGTTAAACAAGGTGAAAAGCTAGGCAAAAGAACTATTGAGTCACTGATTTCAATTGGTGCGTTTAATGGCAAAAACAATAAAACGCAAAGAAATAAAATGCTTTATGAATACGGGGTGTGGAACTCTTTATCTGCATCAATCAAAAAGCACATTGCTAATTTGTACAAACATTACTCTGGGGCGTTTGATGATTTACACGCTTGGATTTCATTAGCACTAGAATATAAATACGTTTCTATCAAAGATTCGTCAGAATATCAATACATAGCAAAAGAATGTGATGGGGGCAGGATAATCGTTCAACCCAAAAAGGTTTCAGAATTACTTGATTTAGTCGAGTCTTTGAAAAACCCCCCTTACTCGACAGAGGATCACGCTTGGACTATAGCGAACTTAGAAAATAGAATAATTGGATGCTCTTTAACTTGCAGTGTGGTAGATGGTTCAATAAAATCAAATTTAGCAAAAAATATGTGCAAAGATGTACATAATAGTACTATAATTGGTAAAACTTCTATTGCTGTTTCTATAGCCTCAGTAAGAGAGTATGAAACAAAAAAGGGTAAAAATGCCGGAAGCATTATGGCGTTTTTGTCAGTTGAAGACAGCAGTGGGTCTTTAGATGTTACTGCCTTCCCAGAGGATTATAGCAAGAACAAAAACTTGCTGACTGAAGGAAACACGGTTCTTATAAACGGAACAGTGTCCAGTAGAGATGGTAACTCCCTTATATTGAATAAAGTTTCACAAATTTGAAAGGTTTTTATGAATAATTGTAGTTTTTTGGGTTTGGTTTCGAACGAAATCGACCTACATGAAGAAAATGGTGTCCCAGTCGTAAACTTCGAGCTAGAAATAGAAGAGTTTAGAAGGTCGTCTGGTGGAGAGAAAAAGAGAAATGTAACCTATGTAGAGCTTGAGGCTTGGGATTCTGCTGCCCTTGCTATTCAAAAATATGCAAAAGCGGGAACTTTGATGGCCGTAGAGTCTGTTGCACGCAACGACCACGTTCAATTACATGGCAATGGAGAAGAGTCGCCAGTGACATACTTCCGAGTTACAAGTTTCAAAATAATTCACTAGGATCAGCCATGAGAAAAACCAAGATATTATTCGTTACAGAGTTTAGCGAGTTAAGCACAGGGTATTCCGTTTACACAAAAAATGTACTTGGCTACTTGTCTAAAGTCCCTCACTTTGAAGTGGCCGAATTATCCTGCTACGTAGACAGAAACAATCAAGCGATCAAGAACGTGCCGTGGAAAGTATATCCCAACAAGCCGTTAAAAGAGGACGCTGAATTTGCTGCTTACTCTGGGAATCCAGCATCTCAGTTTGGCGATCAGACTTTCAATGCTGTTTTGCTAGATTTTCAGCCAGATGTAGTCATGGATATTCGAGATTGGTGGATGTTCGAATTTGAGCAAAGGTCTCCATTTAGAGACTTTTTCCACTGGTCTATCATGCCAACGGTTGACGCTCAACCTCAAGACCCTCAATGGGTAAACACTTACGCTTCTGCTGATTCAGTTTTTACATATTCTGAATTTGGTAGAGACGTACTGCAAAGCCAGTGTGACGATATTAAGTTTATTGATATAGCATCTCCATCGGCAGACCCCGAAATTTTCAAGCCGCTAAATAAGCACGAGCATAAAGAATCCCTTGGTATGTCTGGGGATTCTTTTATAATCGGCACAGTTATGAGGAACCAGAAAAGAAAGCTATACCCAGATTTATTTGCGTCATTTAGAAAAATACTAGACAAAACGCACAGAGATGATGTATTTCTGTATTGCCATACATACTACCCAGATATCGGATGGGATATCCCAAGTTTGTTAAATGATTACAATCTGTCAAGTAGAGTGCTGTTTACATACAAATGTAAAACCTGTGGTGCAATTACTACTGACTTTTTTAACGATGGCGTTCAAGTCTGCAAAAAGTGTGGAAACTTTACCAATCAACTCGCTGGCATCTCAAATAGCATAGACTCCAATCAGTTGGCTGGAATCTATAACCTATTTGACGTTTACGTTCAGTACGCAAACAGCGAAGGTTTTGGTATGCCTCAACTAGAAGCTGCGTATTGTGGACTACCTGTTGTTTCGATTAACTATTCGGCAATGGAGTCTGTCATTAAAAACATTGACGGAATTCCAATTCAGCCTTTATCGTTTTACAAGGAATGTGAAACTGGTTGTGATAGGGCGATACCAGACAACGAACAGTTTATTGAAGTTATGACAAACTTGATTAGACTAGGCAAGCAGGGTAATGCAAAGCGTGGACTTGAGATTAGAGGAAACGCTTTGAAAGTGTATAGCTGGAAGGAAACAGCAGAAAAGTGGAAGTCTCACTTTGAAAAAATACAGCTAACACCAATAGAAAGCACTTGGCTATCTCCACCGAAAATCTTTCAGCCTGCTAGACAGATACCGGAAAACATAGTATCTGTTTTAGATAAGGTTAACTTTTTGTTTACTGACGTTCTTCACAAGCCGGAATGGATAGGAAGTTTCTTTTGGAGAAAAGTTATAAAGGATTGCACGTTTGGATATAAATGCCAAAATCTCAGCAAAGACTTTTACTTTAATGAGTCACACAACAAAAGTCACGGAAGTATGCAGCCGTTTTCAATTGATCAAGCACTAGAAGAAATGATTAACTTTAGGAATCAGTTAAATGGCTGGGAGTCAGCCAGACACCAATCAAACCAAAGGAAGTTCTCACAATGAAAGTTTTGTATATAGGAAATTACAATGACGGCACTGGCTGGGGAAACGCAGCAAGGGCCAATATTCTATCCTTATCAATGGCAGACGGAGTTAAGGTTTACCCTAAAGGCATAACATTCAACGGTAGCTACGAAACTAAAAACGAGGCTTTGCTTCTGCTACAAGCCAAAAATGGTAAACTTGACGGCTCTCCAGATGTTTGTATTCAACACACGCTTCCGAATCTTTATAGCTATGATAGTAGATATAAAAATATTGGAGTGTTTTATTTTGAGGCCAACTCTGTTCCAATCGAGTGGATCAAACAGCTAAATATGATGGACGAGCTTTGGGTTGCTACGAACAAAAACCGTAGAGATGCAATCGCCAGCGGCGTAACTACACCCATCAAGGTTGTCCCAATACCTCTTGACGCAGACAAAATATTGTACCTATCTGGAATGGGTGGAAAAATAGATAGAATGGTTGATCGTTTTAACTTCGGGTTCGTAGGTGAGTTTGTAGAAAGAAAAAATTTAAAAGCACTTTTAAGAGCCTTTCATGCAGAGTTTGACCCAAGCGAGCCTGTTAACTTATTTATAAAAACATCTGGCGTAGATATAGATACCTTGAAGCAGTACGCAAATCAAATCAAAGCGGGCTTAAAAATTAGAAACCGCTACATTGAAGAAATTTTCGTAGCAGGCATGATGGAAGAAAAAGATTACTATGGCGTTTTATCTCAGTGTAATTGCTTGGTAGTTCCAAGTAGAGCAGAAGGATGGTGCATCCCAGCTTGGGAGGCTATGGCTTTAAATATCCCTGTTATATCAGCAGAGGGAACAGAGTTAATACCTCACGAAAACGAACTAATGAAGTTTGTTCCGTCAAGGGTCGAGCCTTGTTTTGGTGCGTTGGACACTATGCCGTTTTTGCAGACAGCACATCAAACTTGGAATGAAATCGACGTTACAGAACTGAGAAAAGCTATGAGAGAACGGTACGAAACCCCAATAGAAAAAGCGGATTCTAGCTGGCACGCCCTACTTAGCTTACAATCTGTGGGCAATGCAATGAAAGAAAACATTGAAAACTTACTAAAGGGAAAAAATGTATAACGCAACACATGAAACAATTAGCTCTTACATGTTTCGCAAAGATTTGAGCGAGTTGAATATTTTGACATTCGCTACTCACGAGCGATATGAGCAAGGACTTTGTAAAACTGGTCACAATTTTTACTCCTTGGATATAGGCGGTAAAACTTGGGATACTGAATACGGGGAAGTTCCTAGTAACTACCATCAAATTAAAATGATTCCCAACACTCTAAAGATTGATTTGATTTTAGCTCAACACCAAAGCCATATGCCTGCCGCTATGGAAATATCTAAAAACTTTGGAGCACCCGTAATTCTTTTAACGCATATTTTACCACAGCCAAATTCGAATGAAAACTTGGAAATGTTTAAATGGCCTAATTCAAATGTTTTTATATCAAATTACAGCAAGAACGAATGGGGTGTTGATCCCTTTGCTAAAGTTATCGAGCATGGAATTGATGTAGGGTTTTGGGGCGAGGAAGTTGGTGCGGCCAAAAAACCTCACTGTATTTCAGTGGTAAACGAATTTCCTACAAGAGATTGGTGTTGTGGTTTTAATTTGTGGCGTGCGATTAGCGAGAGCGTGCCGTGTGGGGTTGTTGGAAAATGCACATCTCACCCCAACTTCTCAAGTGCCGCTGAATCTAAAGGGCATCTAAGATTTCTGTACCAAGAAGCGTCTCTTTACCTGAACACCTCTTTAGTCTCGCCCGTTCCAACTTCAATGCTAGAGGCTATGGCGTGCGGGCTACCGATTGTTTCAACCAACAACTGCATGATCCCAGAGATTATCGAACATGGCGTAAATGGATATCTAAGCAACGATCCAAATGAGCTAATATCTTTTTGTGCAGAGTTATTGCAAGATGAAGACAAAGCTCAACAGATGGGCTTAAAAGCGAAGGAAACGGTAAATAAATGCTTCAACATGGAGAGATTTGTAAGCGATTGGAATTTACACTTTAAAGAAATTGTCACCAAAAACTAACGAGGAATACATAATGAGAATTACTATTACCCCATATAATTTACAAACTGCGGAACTTCGGAAGGTCACGGAGAAGGTAGTTCACAGCCTTGCAGAACTAGACATGGAGTGCGAGCCTTCAGAATGTAGGCTTTTAGTCTGCGACAATTTTTTCTCGGCCTGCAAGCCCGAACACTTCAGAGATTTACTTGCTCACCTTGTGTCTAAAATAAGATTAGGTGGAATACTGCAAATCAACACATTTGATATTCCTAGACTTTCTAGGGAGATGACAAAAGGCAATATCACCTTAAACGACTTTAATAATTTTATATTTTCAGATATTCAACAGTGTCGCTCCTTTGGCATTGATTACGAGACACTTTTGTCTTACATCGAGTCAATTGAAAACCAATTAGGTGTACGGCTTGAAAAGCAAGTCAATTTTAGCACTGAACCTATTGTTCAAGTAACTATGCAAAGAGTTTCAGGTCTATCTCAGTCGGGAGGAAACTAATGAGCGAACCAGAAAATAAAACAACTCAGGAATTACAAGTCCACTCAAGTTGCGATGGCTGCGTATTTGCAGTCCTAGATGAAAATGAAGTTCAAGCGGGATGTGAGCTAAACAGGGCTGAAAAACTAGGAATCCAAGAAAAAAAAGATTGGTTCAAACTAGAAAGATTTTGCACAACCTATAGGCCGCAAGACTGGCTAGATGAAATAGATGACTATCAAGACCCTAAATCTCACGTACTAGAAGAAATACATCCTCGCGTTGGATTTTTTCTAAAGTTTAATGCAGAATCCGAAAATCCCATTGTGGACTTAGAAAAAACAGTTCAAGATATCGCAAATCAAGAAGAAGTGCCAGCAAGATATATCGCCGTAATTAACGACAGAGTTGAATACAACGAAGAAATTTTTGGCGTTCTAACATCCAATTTTACTTGGGACATTACAGAGTTTCACATAGTGCAAATGGAAGCTAAGTTTGTAAATGTTGATAGAGTTGTGGACGAAGCATTTACTCATGCTAAAAACGGATGGCTTTACGTGACTACTTCTGGCGAGCCTGTAGCTAGAGACTTGATCAAAAGGGTTCATAATCGGGTAAACATAGAACTTAAAAGATTGTCGCTTGTTGAGCCTTACAGCGAGTCAGATGGCATGTTGTTTCACACTCCCCTGTTTAAGTTTCTGAACGGAAATAAAACAAAGGTTTTTAACGACGAATATTCTGACAGTAGACCGTTCGTCGAAAAGGTTAGAGATGCCGCAAGTAGAAGCAATGAAGAGTGTCTTCTCACATGGGAGAAATTCAACAATGAATAATTTACCTAAAGTTGCTATTATTTGTGCTAATTATAACTATAGTGACTATATTATTGAGGCTATGGAAAGCATTGCAAGCCAAACATACAAAGGTGAGCTTCGCCTGTATGTCGTAGATGATGGTTCAACCGACGATTCTTGGGAGAAGATACGAAATTTTAATACTGACAAAATTGAAGTCGAAATCTTAAATATAGAAAACTCTGGTGCTAGTGTCGCCCGTAATGTGGCGATTAGAATGTGTTGGGACTGGGCTGATATTATTGGCGTACTAGATGCTGATGATGGCTATCGCCCAGAAAAAGTAGAAAAATTGGTAGCCAAACTTGTCGCTCACGATGAGGTCGGAGTGGCATACGCTGATTACGAAAATGTTTTTCCTACTTACACTAAACGCGAATTTAAAAAAGCCTACGACAAGCAGTTACTTCACCATGAATGTATCGTTCACAGTAATTCTTTGATTAAGAAAAAATATTTAGAAATGATTGTTTCACCTAATGGAGAATTCTACAATAGTAAATTACATGGGCCAGCCAGTCAGCCATTTATAGGATGTACAGAAGATTACGATTTATGGTTGAGGCTTTCAAACGTTTGCTTAATGACTCATGTGCCTGAAAATTTAGGTTATGCAAATCAGCATGGTAGAAATCAATCAATGAAAATGACATCAGAAATATTCAATGAAAACGCCAAGGTTATAAGAGGTATCAATGGATAGAAATACAGCAAAAATATTGCCCTCCAAGGACTCAAAAAAACTAAAGGATGTATCAGTCGCCATTCTTAACGCTGGGCTGGGAGCTAGAATAAAATCATGCGAGCCGAGAAGTCTTATAAAGATTAAAGATAAACTTATAATTGATTGGCAGTTGGATGCTATAAAATTTGCCTTTGAAAAGCCTGATATTGTGACGGTTGTGGGCTGCAAGCCTCATAGAGTTTTTAAAAAAATAGGAGAAAAGGTCAGAATCGTTGAAAATCAACTTTACGAAACTACTAACAATTCAGAAAGTTTAAGGTTGGCATTTAACGCCTCTGTAACTTCTAACTTTATTTTCCTTCACGGAGATTTAGTTTTTAATAGGGACTTATTGGCTGAAATAAATTACCATGAATCTTTTGTGGTCGTAGACTCAACGGGAATGATGAAGAAAAACGAAGTTGGCTTGGTTGAAGTTGATGGCAGGCTCTCGGTTTTATCTTATGGTCTTGAAAAAAAATGGTGTCAGATAGCGTTCTTTACTGGCAAGGAATTGTATCTGCTAAGAAATATATTTAATAAATTTAACGAAACAGACAAAAAGATGTTGTCATTCGAACTAATAAATCAAATCATTTCTGAGGGTGGCTCATTTAAATGTATAGAGCCTAAACACATGAAAATACTGGAAATCGACACAATAAAGGACGCAAAAAATGAAGATATTAATTTCTAGCGATGGATACCACGCTCATTACTACCAGAGGCAGTCTTGGGCTAACGCACTTTCAAATATACATGGAGTGTCAGTTGCTTTGTGGGACTGCAATGCAGTTCCAGCGTTTGACGCTTTCGATAGTTTTGAGCCAGATATTTTTTTGGGGCAATTATATAACTTGACTCCAGCAGTTATTAAATGTATAAAAGAAAGACCGCATTTAAAAGTTGGCCTACGTGCAGGAGACTGGGGAGACCATGAAAAAGAAGTAGACAAAAGCATTTACAATATACTTTACGCGACGAAAGGTGAAATTGAAACCTTGAAAAGACTGCAAGGTGAAACTGGTCAAATTTCGTTCGTTCATATTCATTACCCAAAAGAGGCACTGGAACAAACTCACAATCACTACGAAAGCATCGGGGTTAGAGCCGCTTCTATAATGATGTGTGCAGATGTAGATTCTTACGCCAGCCCAACTTTAGACCCTAACTACGCCTGTGACATTGGTTTTGTTGGCGGGTACTGGCCTTACAAGGGGCAAGTAATAGAACCTTACCTTTTCCCATTGCTTAAAAATGTTGGCGAGTACAATGTTAAAATTTTTGGAAATCAAAACTGGTATGTAAATCAATATTGTGGGCTAATCAAAGACGATAAAGTAAAAGACTTATTTGCTTCAGCTAAAATCTGTCCTAATCTTTCTGAGCCTCACGCACAGAAGTTTGGATTTGATGTAAATGAAAGAATATTTAAAGTTTTATGTGCTGGAGGGTTCTGTATTAGCGATAATGTAGAGGGATATAAAATGTTTGGTGACAACATTGTAATCGCAGAATCCCCAAAAGACTTTAAAGAGAAAGTTGATCATTACCTTAAAAATGACTCTGAGAGAAATGCTATTGCCTCGAAGGGTAAGGATTTTGTTTTGAAAAATCACTCTAATCAAGTTAGGGTGATGGAAATATTAAAGGAGTTTAAGAATAGATGACTAGAGTATTAGTAACTGGGGCAAATGGATTTTTAGGAAAGGCTGTTTGCAGGGCTTTAAAAAATGCCCAGCACGATGTGATTCCACTAAACGGCAAAAGAGAGTTTGACTTAACAGACAAGAAGCAAGTGTTTCATGCTCTTACCTCAACAAAGCCAGAAAAGGTTATCCACCTAGCTGCAACTTGTGGGGGAATTGGAATCAATCAGGAGCAGCCCGGAAAGTTTTTATACGACAACTTGGCTATGGGTATGAACCTTATTGAAGGATGTAGGCAGTACGGAACAGAAAAGTTTGTAATGCTTGGCACTGTTTGTGCCTACCCTAAATTCACGCCCGTTCCTTTCAAGGAAAGCGATCTTTGGAATGGCTACCCAGAGGAAACCAATGCACCATACGGGATCGCCAAGAAAACCCTGATGGAAATGCTTATCGCGTATAAAAATCAATACGGGTTCAACTCTTGTAATTTAATTCCAGTTAATATGTATGGAATGGACGACAACTTCGACCCAAGAAGTAGCCACGTTATTCCTGCTCTAATTTTAAAAATTGCAAAAGCAATGGACACAATGGTAGACCCAGAGATCACAATTTGGGGCGATGGAACTGCCAGTAGAGAATTTTTGTACGCATCTGACTGTGCTGACGCAATCGTTAAAGCAGTGGAAGTAGAAACATCTCCTGATCCAATCAATCTAGGAACAGGACAAGAAATATCCATCTCAGACTTGGTAAATAAGATAGCACAAATTATGGGCTACAAAGGGATTATTGACTTTGACAACACAAAGCCAAATGGTCAACCTAGAAGGTGTCTAGATGTAAGTCTAGCAAAAGAAAAACTGGGATGGCAAGCGGCAAAACCTTTGGATTTGGGCTTGGTTGACACAATTGAATGGTTTTACGCAAACAAGGAAAGATTAAGTGATTACTACGATTATATTTAGCAAAGACAGACCTTTGCAACTCGATCTCTGCCTGAAGTCTATAAAGAAAAACCTTGTAGGCTCGGACGCAATTACTATAACTGTAATAGAAAACTACTCAGAAAAATATCGGAACAGCATTGAAACGTTAAAGACTGAACATCCAGAGGTTAACTTTTCGCAGCAGACAGATAAAAACCTGTTTAAATGTACGTGGTCTATACTTTCAAAAGAAAACAAAAACCCTCTTGTGTGCTTTTTTACTGATGACGGAATAATGTTTAAAGAGCAAGACGTTGGAATTATAGAAAAGGTTATGCAAAATACTAATGTTGTAACTTATTCTATGCGTATGGGTTTAAATGTGGTACGTAGAGAGCATCAGGGGCAGAGTGCTCCTGACCAAGTTTGTAAAATTCCACAAAAGTCTAGAGTGGACTTGGAAAATGGAGTCTTGTATTGGGATAAAACTGCACACTTCTACGGTAACTACTGGTCTTATTCTCACTCTGTTGACGGTCACGCCTTTAGGCATAATGATATTTTTGATTGGACTAACTCGATATGCACCCTATCAGTCCATAATGGGTTGAAGTGCCAAACGCCAAACGACTACGAAGCTGGACTACAAGCGGTTTGGTGTTCGACAACTCAGTGGATGTCTAGCTCACTTGAAAGCTCTTACGTTAACAGTCCAAACAATAGAGTTTCGGGAAATTTTGAGAGTAACTCGTCAGGAGACACTTACTACTGTTCTCCCGATGAGATGCTTCGACTATACGAACAGGGGAAAAGAATCGACTTCTCAAAGATTCCAATAGGACATATAGATTGCCCACACACAGAAATTGACATAATGAAAGGAGTAATTTAAATATGGTTTTTAACATTGCTGAAATTAACAGAATAGTTCCAATAAATAAAGTAATTCACGTTGGGGGATTTAGAGGTGAAGAGCTAGAATCGTATCGCTCAATAGGGGTTAAAGACACAATTATGTTTGAACCCCAAAAAAGAATGTACGAGATAATAAAAAGTCAGTTGACACCCACTGAATCAGTTCACAATGTAGCACTTGGTTGCGAGAAAGGCGAAATGGAATTAAATATTTCTCATCGCTCTGGTGGAGTTGAGAACGGGGATGGTGCATCTAGCTCATTATTAAAACCGAAAGTTCACCTGACGGAACACCCAGAGGTGACGTTTACGCACACGGAAACCGTGAAGGTTTGCATTTTAGACGATTACGAGTTTTTTGACGCTAACTTTATGAACATTGACGTTCAAGGCTACGAGCTTCACGTATTAAAAGGCTCTGAAAAAACCTTACTAAACGTAGATTCTTTGATTGTGGAAGTTAACAGAGATGAAGTTTATGAAAACTGCTGCCAAATTGAAGAGGTTGATCACTTTCTAGACCAAAGAGGCTTTACAAGAGTTAAAGCTGTTTGGCAGTCTCAAAGTTGGGGGGATGCTTTATATGTTAAACAATGAATTTTTTTCAAACTTTTTAAACAAATGCCTTATAGAAACCTCTTTGTTTAATCCTAGATACGCTATGGACGATCCAGACTGGATTAAAATATCGCAGATTTTTGACAACGCTAAAATCAAACAGGATGCAGTTGAAAATCCTATACCTAAAATTGTTCACTTTATATGGCTCGGAAATGATATTCCTAAATTTTATGAGGGCAACATAGAAGACTGGAAATCTAAAAACCCTTCATTTGAATTTAAGTTGTGGGGCAATGAAGACTCAGAAGCCTTTATGAAGAGCAAATCATCTTATAGTAATTTTTCAAACGCTAAAAGTTTTGGGATTAAATCTGATATACTTAGGTATGAGATACTCCTAGAGATGGGAGGGCTTTACGTAGATACTGACTTTTTATGCACTTGCTCTGAAAAGTTTAAATACCTGCATGACAGTTGGTCTTTTTATGCTGGTATATGCCTAGAAAGACCCGTACAATTAAATAATGGAATTATGGCATCCAGTCCTAATCATCCAATAGTAAAAATGTGCGTAGAAGAAGTAAGTAAACCGGACTTAGAAAAGGGTTATAGTTCTATCTCATGTGATCAAAGTAGGGTTCTTTTTCAAACTGGGCCTTGGCTTCTAACTCGATCTATGCTAAAATACCTTAACGGTGACGCTTTTAGAGACGACATTTTAATTATGCCATCTCAAACATTTCATCCTTTCCCCGCTTTTTATAGAAATGAAGTGAGCCTAGAAATTATAAATAAATACCTAAAACATCACAGTATGGCGTGTCACCTTTGGCACTCTAGTTGGCAACCGAATACAAAATTTTACATGGGAGAAACCCTTTGAATTTCAGAACTGCAACAAATCATGAGAACCCGCCAACAAACCATTGTATATTTGAAGAATATTTTGGGAATGTTTATAATCCTCCGGCACTTCATGAGAAAAGTCAAAGATATTACCTTGATGTTTTTTGGACTAATTATTATATTAGTAAATCTTATTGCAATCTAGATATGAGCGATCTTCAAAACTACTTGAATCAACTCGACACATCGAAAAAGTATTATACTATCTGCCAATGGGACGATGGGATACAGCACGATGTTAGCCATTTGGATTTGGTTACATTTAGCTCAGGCGGTGTCGGAGACTATGCTATACCACTTAATTGCAACCAGCAAGCGTACCCCGAAAATAAAAGTAAAAGATTTTTAGCTTCTTTTATAGGTGCTATCTTTGGGAGACATTCTGTACGCGAAAAAATGTGGATGTGGAGCAGAGAAATACCTCAAGGCTCTGATGAAATTTTGGTCATGGAAAGGTCGGAGAAACTTCCAAGGGGTTATTTCACCTCTTTGATGAGCGATTCAGTTTTTGCTTTATGTCCTAGAGGTTACGGAAAGACCTCGTTTAGAATATGTGAAGCATTACAGGCTGGGGCTATTCCGGTATACATATACGACGAACCTTGGATTCCATTTAAAGACAGAGTTAATTTTTCTGATTATGGAGTTCTTTGCCACGTTGAAGAAATTGACGACCTGTTAACCAAATTAAAAAGTTACGATAATGACACGATAAACACGATGCTTTCTAAGGGAAGAGAAGCTTATCAAGGATATTACTCTTTTGAGGGTTGTGCTAAAAATATAATGGAGGTGCTAGGTGAGAATTATCTACATAACAACCTCAGACCCTAAATCTCAAGGGGATTACCAAGAGGTGTCTACATTGGTCGGGCTAAGAAAAGTTCTGGGAGACGACTGCATAGACTACCCTAGGAAGAAAATTATGTACGGAGACTTTTCAGAGTCGCCCAAAAACGAACTTCACGGTTGGGGGTTTAGCTTGCTTACAGAACCTATAAAAGATATTGCAAGTAGAGAATTATCTGATATAGATTTTGTGTTATATGGTGTTACAGACGCTTACGGTGTCAAGAATTACCCAGAGATAGATAAACTAGCAAAATACGGAGTGTGGTATTTAGATGGACACGATCATTCAAATATATCTAGGACTCCATGTTTTAAAAGAGAGCTTTTTTCTGAGCAGGACAACGTATACCCTATAGGTTTTGGTATTCCTAGTCACAGGATAAGGCTGATAGCGGTTAATCGAAAAACCCAACTATTCGCACAAACTGCACCACCATACGCTTTATTTGGGCCTCAAATATTAGGGCCAGCAGCTAGAAATTTATATGTTTTTTCTGAAGAAAATGACTATTATAATGATATACAGACTTCTTTTTTTGGTTTAACCTGCATGAAGGGTGGTTGGGATTCTTTGAGGCACTACGAAATAATGGCAGGTGGTGCGTATTTGCTTTTTAGGGATTACGATAAAAAGCCTAAGACTTGCTCTCCGGTAAATATGCCTTGTGGCTCTTATTCATCCAAAGAAGAACTTGAGCATATCGTCAATAAACTTATAGTAAATAATAAGCCAACAGACTTATATCTTGAGGGAATCAAGGATCAAAGAGAATGGCTATTGAAATATGGAACCGCAGAAGCTAGAGCTAAACAGATAATTGAAACTCTATCAAAGAGGAAACAAGATGACGAAAAAATACCATAATTGGTATAAGGGCGTACACATAAGTCACCCAAAAGAAATTGGGCCAGTATTTGAAAAATTTCTAAAAGATTTTGATACAATCATAGAGATCGGCACTTACGTAGGGGGCTTAACAATATGGATGAGAGACAAAACGAACGCAAAAATATTAACATACGACTTAATAAACCCAAGCCAAAGAACTGACACCGATGTAATTCCAGACGTGAACAATGTGTTTAAATCAAATAATATAGATTTCTTTTTAGGTTCTTGCTTTGACATGGAGGCAAAGATCGCAGACCAAATAAAAAAAGGAAAACGATGCCTATTACTGTGTGACGGTGGAGATAAAATAAAAGAGTTTCAAACATTCAGCAAGCATTTAAAGCCCAGTGATGTAATTATGGCTCACGATTACGCGGAAACGGGTGTAGAATTTGACCAACACGCAAGTCGCTTAGGCTGGAAGTTCGATTACGAGATAGCGATAGATCATATTGAAGATTTGATAAAAGAGCAAGAGCTAAAAAAATACGAATACCACACAGAGTTAAAGCATGTATTTTGGGGAGCTTGGATTAAATGAGAGTAAAAACAGAAATAAACTCTATCAACGAGGAAATAAAATGATTAACGAATTTACAATATGCTTGCATTGTGGGTGCGATAAAACTATTGTCGAAAATCAAATGGAGGCTTTAAAGCCACTTGAAGAAAAGTTTAGCGTAAAATGGAATAATAGAATTGATAGACGCGAGTGGTACGATACGTATTCTGAACTAATAAATGACTCTATGGTAACATCAGAAACCGAGCACGTAATATTAATCAATGATAGAACGCACCCAAAGCCGCACGAAGTAGAAAAAATAATACAATACCTAGATAATGGATTTGCTGCTGCGACCCAGTACAGTGTTGGATTTATGGGCTTTTCCAAACAACTACTTAGAACCATTGGCTGTTGGGATCAAAGATTTTATGGTGGTGGCTGGGAAGACGACGACTTTGTTTTAAGATTAAAGCTAGCAAATTTAGCTTACTATGAATCATGCGAGGCAGAGTATGATTATCACTGGAAAACACCTTTACAGCCAAGAGACGGTTTAAAGGGTGAAAAATCTGGAGCGTTCTTCAGGAAAAAATGGGTAATTGACGATCACAACAAAGTAAACGGGCTGGGTTCGATTACAAAAGTTATAGCAGAAGAAAATAGGGTTCTCGACTTGGGCGACAGTAGACCTGATATCGTCGATAGCTGGAAAAGCTGGAATGACTCAGTGATAGGGCTAGAATTTGGAGTAAGACCCAACCAAGGGCCGTCTAGAACGCATCACTTTCTTATAAATAATTCAATTCAATACAGAGAGGTAAGGGATAAAACTAATGAGTAAACCAAAAAGAGCCTTGATAACTGGAGGGTTAGGTTTTATCGGTAGTCACTGCATAGAGAAATGGGGCATTGAAGAAGGTTGGGATTTAATTGTAGTGGACAATAAAACTTCCAACAGTATAAGCGAAGATAGTGAAATCGCTCAAAAGTGTCAGGTGAGCCTTATCGACCTAATGGATATAGACTGGGACTCGATTGGAGAATTAGATATGATTCTACATCTTGCGTCACCCGTTGGGCCAGTTGGAGTATTAAAACACTCTGGTAAGATGGCACAGATTATAATTGACGATATATACAAGGTTATTGAAGGGGCTAAAATAAATAAATGTCCATTAATATTTGTGTCAACCTCAGAAATTTATGGTCACAGAGAAGAAAAAACCTACCTTAAAGAGCATGAAGATAAAGTTCTTCACGGCGAATTCACTGTTAGAAACGAATATGCTATCGCAAAGCTATTAGCTGAACTGGCAGTCTTTAACACTGGTAGAGTTGATAAAGATTTTAAATATCAAATAATCAGACCGTTTAATGTCACCGGAGAAAGACAGCTAGTTGATGGTGGGTTTGTTTTGCCTAGATTTGCAGACCAAGCATTGAGACAAAAGGATATAACAGTTTATTTTAATGGCCTTCAAATACGTGCATTTACTTGGGTTAAAGATATTGTAAACGGTATTTGGCTGTGTTCTCAAGCAGAAGAAGGGTCGAACTGGAACCAAGAGTGGAATATAGGCAACGAGAAAAACGAAGAAACTATTTTGTATCTGGCACAAAAAGTAAAAGAATTTACTGAGTCTAGCTCTAGCATAACACACGTAGACCCTAAAGTACTGCATGGCGATATGTTTTCTGAAGCACCTGAAAAAATTCCAAACAGCGAAAAGATCAAACATGGGTTGGGCTGGACTCCCACAAAGTCTACAGACGAAATAATTAAAGAAGTCGTAGAATACTACATAAACGTTTTAAAATCGGAGGTCGTCAATCATGGGTGATTACATTGATTTAATCCCAGAAAATAATTTTGAAAAATATCTGTTTTCTGAAATATCGCAAAATCTAGCTGACTCTCCTTATACGGTCATCGCAAAAAACTTTGGAGACCCGATGCCGGAAATAGAGGGCGACAAAATAATACTGATGAACGCTGACGAGCAGTATAGGACACCAGAAGAAGTTAAAGACCCTTCTGTTAAAATGATATTTAAGCAATATTGCCCTGATTATCAGCACAATTCAAAACTGAGACCTATACCTCTCGGCCCATCTAAAGACATAAAGGTTCAAAGCAAAACTAATTTAAAAGATAGAAAATTAGATGTGGTATTTTTAGGTCAGATAGCATATAATAGATTAGATATACCCAAGTTAGCGAATGAGTTAGATAACAGTTCGTTAAAGTCCTTCTTCTGGTTTTACCAAGGATTTAACAACGGTCTTTCAAAGTTTGACTACTCCGAGATCATGAGCAATGCCAAAATTGCGATATGCCCTCACGGGACTGCAAGTCCAGAAACATTTAGGTTTTTTGAATCTATGGAATTTGGATGCTTACCGTTAATGAATTACGACTTGCCAGACTTTTGGTTTTATCGAACCGTAAAGCAATGGGAGGAAGCTAGAGTCGAAGAGTTTTCTCTTGCCTCGATAGAAAATATTATTAACAAAATAAACAACGAAGAAATTACCAACGATAGATACTACGAATACGCTGAAAGTGTTCGCGGAAAAAAGGTAGCAGAATACATCAAGAAGGAAATGGGAATACAATGAGTTATGACAGCAATCAATAAATAAGGAAAAAACTATGAAAAAAATATTCTTTTGCATGGCAGAATACCCTGATGCAAGGCAACAATTTTTTGTAAACTACATGTCGAAGGCAAATAAAATATACTCAGATATTCACGGGTTTGAATATATAGAGTTTTTAAAGCTCCCAAGAGAAGAAGACGGAAGTTTTTGGAGGGGAAACCCTACATGGTTAAAGCATAAGATAGTACATGATTGGATTGAAGAAGGATTTGTAAAAGATGGCGACATAGTGTCCCACATAGATGCTGACATAGCAATTGCTGATTTTACAAAGTCATTTGAGCCAAGTAAAGGTAAGTCTTTTGGGTACGCTATTGACTCGTGTAACACACACTGTATGGGTGCTTACACTATAAGGGTTAATGAGTGGTCAAGACAAATGCTTAGAAATATGCTAGATGAAGACTTCTATGAAAGAATGAAAAATAATTCATCCCCCGAACACTTTCACCCCATATCAAAGCTACCCATGTGGGAGATTTTTAGAGAGCAGGCATCGTGGTACACAATGACTGGGTTGCCACTGCATAGCTGGGAGCCATTTGCAAAACTACCAAACTACGGATTTAACTCAAATCCCTCGTCTGAGACAATATACTCTGTTGATGAATTGCTAGAAAACGTAGAAGTTTTCCCAACAGAATGGAACGTTACTCACATACCAGAAGAAGACGGGTCGGACAAGTTTTACATAAACCCAACAATTAAAGAAAACACCATATTACGACACTGGGCGGGTGGAAGAACGTGGAGATCAGAGTATTTTAAATTTTAGGAGTTGACAAAATGAAAGAAATAGCTACAATAGTCAGAAGTTTAACAGCATCACAGAATAACTTTTGCATGATAAAAGAATTTAACGAAATAGCAAAAAACCCAAAAAGGTCTGTTTCTTGCTTTACGCTTCAGCCCTCGCCGCCAGTAATCAAGCCTATGTTTTCATGTAAAAATATATCGTTTGTTTCAAATTTTGCTGGTAAGCTAGTGGCTACCAACTTTTCCGATCTTGCGTTTATATTAGATTCGCACACATCTTGTGACAAATACTTTTACTTGTGGGAGCTTGACTTTCCCACTGATTTTGATATGACTTGCAGGATGTTAAACGATAAAAGACTTAAAATAGCCACCAGAAGCCTTGACCAAAAAGCGTTGCTAGAAAATAAGTACAACGTAAAGGTAGATGCAATAGTCGAGGACTGGAACAGAAATCAACTAGAAGAATTTTTAGGAGTAAACAATGAGCAAAATTAACGAAAGCTATGTGGTTAAAAAGTACGGTGAAAATTTTAGCACCTACTCTATAGCAAAAGAACTAGACACCTATCCTAAAAAAATAGAAAGAATTCTAAAAAAGAATGGAGTAAAATTAAGGTCTAGATCAGAGGCTCAAGCTCTAGCTATTAAGTCTGGACGTGCCAAGCACCCAACAGAAGGAACAGAAAGGTCAGAAGAGCAAAAGCGTAAGATTAGTGAAGGCAAAGCAAAGCACTGGAAGAGCATGTCAAAAGAAGACAGGAAGGCCGTATCTGAAGCGTCAAAAGAAAGATGGGACAATATACCCGCTGAGAAAAAACGCGAGATGCTTGAAAGTGCTGGTAGAGCCTTGAGGATGACTACAATAGAAGGTTCAAAGGCCGAGAAGTCTTTGAAGAAAAACTTAGAAGCTGAAGGTTTTGAGGTAGTGCTACACAAGAAGAATTTAATTCAAGGAAAATACGAAATTGACTTGTTTTTACCTGAGATTAAGACTATAATAGAGATAGACGGGCCTCAACATTTTAAGCCTATATTTGGTGAAGTAAAGCTACAGAAAACAATCAAACAGGACGCTATCAAAAACGGACTGTTGGTTGCTGCTGGCTATTGCGTCATCAGAGTTAAATATATGTGCAAGCACTTATCTCAAAGTGTGGAGCGTAAGCTGTGGAGTCTCGTATTGGAAGAAATTGGGAAAATCAAGGACAAGTTCCCATCTAAAGGAAAAAGATTTATTGAATTGGAGATTAACAATGAGTGATGAAACGACAAGTATTTTTGTAGACGATCCAAGTAATTCTATGGTAGCATCTATCGAAAGTGATGAATCGTTAGAGCTTGGAGAAAGCAATACCATGCCCGCATACGGAAGTGATGAATGGGATGACTTTGTAATGTCTAAGTTCAAAAAGGGTGAAGTTTTTTCTATGCCCAACGGGAAACCAACCGTTTCATGTGCTGGACTTAGGAGAGTGGCAGAAGAACTGCTTGGTGACATCGTTGTAAGTCGCCCAAGTCAGGTTTTCCCTGCGATGGACACAGATGGACCCGGACGAGCAACTGTAGTATTTGAAGTAACGATAGACTGGTTTAATTCAGGCAGAATGAGGACATTCTCTGACGTTGCTGATGTGTGGCATGGAAACACAGATGATCTATTCTGTGCCCATCCAGTAGCCACAGCAAGTACTAGAGCAGAAGGACGAGCCTTGAGAAAGGCTTTAAGGATTAAGTGTTTAGCGGCTGAGGAACTCGCTAAAAAGGACGTAGCTTCAATTGTCAGAATGTCAGTAGAAACATCTAAAAAGGTTCAAACGACATTGGAAGACGACTGGAGTGGTGAATCTGTTATTAGCTCTGCTCAAATTAATTTTATTGACAGAAAGTGTCAACAAGCAGATATTGACGTTCAAGCGTTTTTAAATATGGGTAAAGAACCCATTGAGGATATCTCTAAAGTATCCAAGCAAAAGGCTTTAAAAATGATCGAACATCTTAACAAGATTCAAAGCGGAAAAGGTGATAAAACAGATTTAGGCAAATATAATCCAAATTGGAGGTAGAGATGAAAGTAAAACATCAAGTAGGTAAAATGACAGTCGAGCTAGAGGCAGAAACGCACGTAGATTTGTTTTCTCAACTAGCTTCGTTTCAAGAGGTTTTCGGAGAGACTAATTGCGGCAAGTGTGGCAGCGAAAATCTTCGTTACATAGTTCGAACGAATAAAGACGATGATGCGTTTTACGAGATTAGGTGTGAGGACTGTGGAGCTAAATTGGCTTTCGGACTCATGAAAAAAGGTGGAGCGATGTTCCCTAAAAGGTCTGAAGGAAAAGGTAGCGATAGAAAATGGCTACCAGACCAAGGCTGGATGAGATGGAACAAAGAAAAGGGATGCCTAGAGTAATACTTTAGCGGTAATCATGGAGGGGGGAAACCCCCTTCTTTTTTTTGAAAGGTTTACGATGGATAAAAAGTGGCTACCAAAGTCAACAGAGCAATACATACTTGTTAAAAGTGTGATTAAAAAAGGAATACTTCATACTGAAGTTGTTAGAAATAAGTTTCCCGACTCAGACGACAACACCGTTGTTAGAGAAATACTTAAAAATCTAAGAAACGCAGAAAGGGGCGGCAATGAAAAAGATAAAGGTTGAAATTTCTCCAGCAGACTTTTTGGATAGACTTTCTATACTGAACATCAAACTTGAAAACTTTAGTGATGAAAAAAAGAAAAATGCAGTTAGACAGGCCAAGGTTTGTTTGTTTGTGGGCAACTTAGGGCAGTTCAACATTATGAATGGTGACACATACATTAGGAAGATGTATCTTGCATTGCAGGAAGTAAACAAAGATATATGGGTTCTGGAAGAGGAAGTAAGAAAACAAGAGCCTAGTGAAGATACAGCAGATGAGAAAGCTAACTTGAAAACGTACCAAAAGCTAACCTCGCTAAACGACGCTAGACACAGAATAAAGTCTAAGATAGATTCACACCTAAAGTCATCCATAGGAGAAGAAAAGGGATATAAGTGATTTATGGAGTCCACAAAAGCAAGGGGAATAGTAATAGGTCACAACACAGGACTTGGCGACCAGATTGTAATGAATGGTGCGGTTAGGTACTTAGCTGAGTGCTATGATAAGGTTTGGTTTGTCACTTGGGAAAACAGAGCAAGGCACGCTGAATATCTTTACAAAGACTGCCCAAATATTGAGATTTACACAAAGCCGAATATCAAGAGCACTAAACAGGGCATGTTGAGGATGCTGGCTGCTCATGGAGAGATCGTAGAGTCAAACCCAGAGTATGAAATACAACCTTACAAAAGATATTATTATTGCGACCCAAAAGATTGGGCGAGATACGCGAATAAATTTAACATGCCTAACGATGTTATTTTTCCACGCGTATTCTATTCGATCATGGGCGTTGATTACAACAAAAGGTACAACTTTCAAAAAATCCCAAGAAACCTTGAAAGGGAGTCACGCGTTTATAATAAATTACAGTTACCAGCCGAACCCTTTGTTTTTGTTGTTGACGACTCTAGATCATCTAAATATAACCTAAAAATAAAGACGGATAAAGTCATAGTCAACCCCTTGGATTACCCTTGGTGGAAAGACACTCTTATCTACGACTGGCAGACCGTTATGCAACTTGCAGACGAGATTCATACGTTAAACACAAGCTGGTTCCACCTAGCTAGAACTATGCAGTTGCAGACTCCAAAATTTTACTATCCGGCTAGAACTGTTAAGTTCTGTGAGCAAAACATAGAGTTTTTAAATGATGGGTATGATGACGGGTGGGAGTTGGTCTCTGGAAGTTGGAGCAAGAAAGGCAAACCAAACTGGTGGCTTACTTAAAGACCTTTCCGTTTCCGTCTAAAATCTCCCAACCATTATCGTGCTCATCGTTTATGTAACAGCTAGTAGAAAGATTTTGCAAAGCAGAATAGTTTCTAACGTGATAAAAATATTTTGGCTTGTCTAGTCTCATTTGCTTAATTAGATGGAGCCATGAAGTGTCTACAGTATGCAATTCCACTGCATTTTCTATTACGCCCATCCAGTCAAATATCAAATCATCAGGCACGTCACGAGGACTCACAACAGGAAGTTTAGTGTTTGGTTTTATGGCATGACTACCCTTCGACGAAGTGTTAGAACAAAAAGCGTATTCAGAAGGAAGATTTAAGCTATTCAAAAGTTTATCTTCTCTATCTAGGTCTCTTTCTAAGTAAAAATTCTCATGTCTCGCAGAATAAGGTGCTCCATGAGCAGCGTAAAACAATTCAGGCCAGCAATTTTTTTCACAGTCTAATTGATAACGTGACATCATTTCTTGCCAAGTTTTATACCCCCAAAAGAAAGCTCTTTTATGTAAATCAGAAAATTCTTTTTTCATACGTTTATAACGCGTTCTCATCTTTTTTCTTCCCTGATGAAAAGAATTAGCCGCAGGCTCTCCGTAAACGATTATATTGGGATTGTCTCGATACATCCACTCAACCTGAGTAAATTTATTGTGCGTACCAACACAAAGTAAATGAACCCGATTAACTTCTGGCTGGGCCGCAACATATCTAGTCGCCCCATTCATTAGGATGTAATCACCCAAGCCTGAATTATTCGCTAAAAAAACTTCCATTATAAGTAATCTCCGCGTATTTACAAATAGTATTTTTGTGATCTCTGAAATTTTCTTCCGTGAGAAGTTGATTAAATTTGTTTGTTTATTCATGTTCTTTTATACTATTGTTTTCATATCGCCTCCCTCTGTTCACCCTCTTTGAGATGATACACAATAGAATCAAGAGAGGTTATAAAATTTATACCGTTACTAAGCAGCTTTGTCATTAAGTTGTCATCGCCATATTGTTCAACGCGATTCCAGTTTCTTTTATAACCTGCTAAATTTCCCTCTGGGTACATTCCCACAAGCTCGGCCTGCCACTTATACATCAGTAGCGGTTGATGACCGCCACCAATCTCGGTGTCGTCGATCTTTTTTTCTTCAACAAATTTTAAAAATTCCTCTTCTCTAAAATCAGAAATACGACCGCCAAATAACCCAAAATGAGCACCGCTTCCAGTTCGAGGATTACGAAACACTCCATAGGGATTATTCTCTGTAGTTTCTACCAGTTTAGAAGTAACAACAGTATTATATTTGAGTCTTTTCAAAAGATTTTCTAACCAGTCTGGGCTATATGCCATGTCTGTGGCAACTAGGCAAACAATATCCTTAGAGATTTCTATACCTAAATTGTAAGCAGAATAGACCTCATGTATATATGCGGGCTTGGCAAATCCCCAGTGGTTTAAAGTTTGATCCGAAGGACATTCGTAATCTCTAACTATGTGATTATAATTTTTTTCTTTTAAGTGTTTTTTAACTTCGTCTGTTGCATTGTTGGCAATGAAAATAAATTCTGCCTCACCTGTTTTAAGCATCGGAGTGTACTTGTATATATTTTCTATCGTAAAGTCTGCATACTCTATTGATTTGTAAACTAAGCAAACTATGGTAATCATTCTACCACCACCCCTCTGTTGCCGAGATAATCCTTCCAAGTATCTAAGGCTGATTTACGATCCCAACCAAGTTCAAATATCTTATCGCGAGGATTTTCACCAAGATCAAAATCTTTTTCTAGATTTGTTATATTAAGCATTGGCAAGTTACACGACATAGCCTCATATTCAATCATAAAGTAAGGTTCTAACAAACTGCAAACCAAAAAGAAGTCTGAGCAATTCATTAATTCAGATATATGTTCTTGGGGTATATGACAGTATTCAGTGGCTCCATGCAAGAAAGACCTTTCAAATGGGGTTTTCCACACAATTACCCAGTGGATTTCTGGATTCTCTTTAGCATACTTTTGTAGATTTTGAAACCCTTTCATTTGATGGTTAGTACCCATCCAGAATCCAACCCTTTTGTCTTTGGGTATTCCATATTTTTGTCGAAGCTGCTCTTTATTGTCTGTAGGTTTAAAAAGGTCTGTATCTACAGCTATAGGTAATACGTCTATAGGGCCACAATGTTTATAATAAGGAATAGAAAGCGGTGTCGCCACAACTCTATACTGGGCAGACTCCGCACACTGATATGTAAGATTTATCCTATCGTCCCAAACGTTGCGTCCTAACTTGGATTTCATTTCCGGCAAAAGCTCCCAACACAAAGCAAATGTCTTGCATGTACAGTCCGAGGCTATCTCTCCAAAGGTAGAGTATCTTAAAAGAGCATTATCACTGAAATAAACATCGGAAGAGAATGTGTACCATTCGGAATTATTAGTTTCCCTATGAAACCAAGTCCAAAAAGTGTCTTCGCCTAAGCCACTAGCGTTTTCTGGAGATAGGTATACAGTAGACATATTAAAATCCTTTCATTTTATACAAAATTGACGTGCTGCGGATCACTATCTATGGCGTACAGTATGGTCTTGTTTTTATTGTTAAACATACATCTATCACAACTCTTAGCATCAAAGCAAGAGAATTTTTGTTTTTTCTCTTCTGAGTTCCACAAGTCTTTAAACCTCTGATCTGCTAATGAACCCACCATTCCCTGTTGATTGTAGGCAGTAACGCAACACCTATACACATTTAGATCGCCGCCAATGTAAGTCGTAAGCTCTTGATAACCACAGAACGAGTAATCAGGAACGGCCTGAACAAGATCAGCATAACGCTCACCAAAGTTATTGAACACAATAAAGTTCTCATCTTCATACTTTTCTTTTGTTTTTCTGCAAAGCTCGGCAGCTTTATCAAAGAACTGATCAAAATACTTTTCATTGTCTGGCTGGAATACTGCACTAATCCTTATGTTATCTACGCCAGCTTTCTTCGCAAGTTCCGCAAACTGCCCAACTTCTGACCAGTTATCGTCAGTGACAACAAAGCCCATCCCAATTGTGACATTAGAACCTGTTCGTTTCTTCTCTGCCGCAAGCTCTGTAACATTGTTCCACATTCTTTCATGGTGTTTCGCGGACACATTTCGGATGCGTGTGTAGGATTCAGGGTTGCCAGCGTCCACAGAGAACCTAGCCCAAGTGGATTGTAGCAAAAGAGGAATCGTTTCAGGCTTGAAGATCACACCATTGCTAACAAGTGCCAATTCCATACCGCGATCCAACACCGCTTGGTAAATCTTTGTGTGGTCAGGATGAACAGAAGGCTCGCCACCACCAGTAATTTGGATTGCCTTAACACCCATCTCTGCACAGTCGTCTAGAATTTCAAGGCATTTTTCGTAAGGAATTTTACGGTTTGGGTTGTTATTAACCTCACCGCTTTCAGGATGCACTACTTTAAATAACTCATTAGTAGTATAACCCGACATGCGGTACGCACAGAAAGAACAATCCTGATTGCAAAGATCGGAGATGATTAAATGGACTTGTAGAGGAACAGTTTGTTCTCCAGCTTTTAGCTGATCTATTTTGTCTCTGTGATGAAACACCTTTCCTGATGAATATGCCGTCATTCTAATTCCTTCATTTTCTTTAAATACAACTGATGAGACGAGTGGATTAAACCCGAAACGTTTTCGGGCCTTTTGTGATCTTGATGCAATCCTGTTACGTCCACTCTCCAGCAAATTTTATATTTTCTTTTTATTAATTCGCCTAAATACTTATCTTCATAACCCGGTAATGTAAAATCTTCATCGTTGCCACCGATAGACCAAAAATCATCCTTGTGCATTGAACCCAAAAAGAAATGAGCCGCAGGCTCTTCAGCGGGATGGCATATCGCTACTACGTTTGTTCGTTCGCTACTGTTTTTATAGTTACAAATTCCCAACCTGTTCCGGTTAGCGTCTACATTCCAAACACAAGCAAAGTGAGCCTCTCCCCTTTGCACATCGGCTAGGTTGGCGATAGTATATATAGATTCGTGCAACACGTCGTCTGATTGCATTATCAATATCTGACCTCGGGCGGTTCTGCATCCAATATTTCTAGGCACTGCGGGATTTCTATACCCTCCACCATTCACCCAAATGTATATAACTTGATGCTTTTTGCAAATATCAAAGGTATTATCAATGCTACCATCATCAACAACTATAATCTCATAAGGTATATCTGTTTCATTGGCCCTTATACTTGTCAATGTTTTATCTAGTAAAGATGCCTTATTAAAGGTAGCTATAACAATAGAGATATATGGCACACCATTAGGGTAAGAATTGTTATACTCAATCAAACCTTCAAAGTCTTTTTTGTCCTTCATTTAAGTCCCTACTTTAAAATTTTTATTGCCAATCGTTTATCCAGTGCCTCAGTGGAAACTTTTGCCCTCTTGCCCGACTACCCACAAAGTAAACATCACCTTCGTTGAATATTCCAGCAGTATATGAAAGCCCACTTTTTGACATCATAAAAACTTTTGCAGTAACGAAGTGATGATAGGCTGTAATCATATCAAACTCTTGAAATGAAATATTTGGATTCGCCAATCTAAAAGCAGTTCTTTCTATTAAGTCTTTGGGCCAACTCTCTATAATGGATGCAAACTCTTCAACTTCTCCCTCAGAGTATATAGCTATCCTATAATGACTCGGATACTTTTGTGCTATTCTTGGGATATGATGATTATACCAATCGTTTTTCATGTGTCTCTGTCGTCTATCGCCGCCACGATGTGGCTGGACATCGCCCCTGCGAACATGCACCACTATTTCGCAATCACAAGGTTCTGGCTTTTTAGTTGACCAATAATGAGACCTAATTTTATCTAGCACATAGTCACTATAGTAACCAGATGGATTTGCAAAAACTTTAGGATTAAACCTTTGGACTACATGAATCTTTTTGCCTATTCTATTGTCTGGAACTCCAACAAACTCATTTATAGCCCTAGCCTCTGACTCACCACGCCAGCCATGACCAACATTAGTAAATGGAGTATGAACATACCTCAGCCTGCCACCACTGTTGTAGCAGACTGCCATGCCCGACAGCTTTGCGTTCCATTGACAACCAAAGCCGTCCGTTTTACCTCTGATTGTTAGGTTTTTATAACCCATAGATTATAGATATTCCATCGAGACATAAACTCCATACTGCTCTTTTGAACCAATAGATAGCGGTGAAGCAGAAAGAGCAATTGACCATGTGTGGTGGGTATCTAGCCCTGTCCCGCCAAAGGTTTTGCCGATATCAGAAACGGCTGTTCCATCACCAAAGTTTTGCTGGCCGTTACCAAAGAACAGGGCTTGATTTACAGTAGAGTTAACATACTGAGTCCACTTAGGCCAAACCAAAGCCGAGGTAGCCAAAGATAGGTTCTTTTGGCCGCTTCCCGGACTGTCAGACAAAGGAACTACAATACCTGTACCACCAACGGTATCGTAAGAACCAGTCAAACCAGCGGCACTCAATCTAGAGTCGCCGTTAATATTTGTCTCAGAATCTAAACCATTTATGTACTTTACCCCAGTGCTGCTAGTGTAGTAATTCTTGGTTACCATTTGAGCAGGCCAAGGCTCTCCCCACCACAAAATATCTCCACTTCCAACAACATTAGAGGTAGAACCTAAAGTGCCTTGAGTTGCATAAGTTCCACCGTTATGGTTGATGATTTCTGCCGCTTTAGTGTTGACACCACTTGCTGGATTGTTGATATTGGCTCGGTCGTAAATTCTTAATTGGCAATTCTGCACCTTTACCGCTGAAGTATGGCCGAATTCTATACCTAAAGTACCTTGGAAGGTTTTTACCCCAGAAAGCCCAATAGCTTGTGCGGTTCCATATTGGCCGCTTATAATACATTGACCACTTGGAAAGGTGCCTGTTACGTACTTTATGTTGTTCGTTTCATCCTTGAAAGCACTGCCGTCAGCACTAGCAACTCTGGTCATGCCTTGGTACGCACCTATTTGAACTGATGAACCAGCAGCAGAACCATAAAACGCCAAACCTGAGCCGTTAAAGTCATCAAGTGTAGCGGTTCCGTTAGCATTGTGAAGTAATTGAAATCTAATTTCAGCCATTTTTAATCTCCTGTGTTTTTGGTGGGTATATATTACCTACACATTTTTGTTATTATTTTAGTTATATTTAGTCGATAAAGAAAGGATCAGTCTATCACTGGGTCAGGGTCGTCTGTTGGTGGATCACCGCCATCAGTTTCCTCTTCTTCTTCCTCTGGTTGAATAATACAAGGAACGTCTTCATCTGGAATATCATCCTCTGGACAGCCAACCCATAGAGGTAGCCATTCGTAGTTTAGCCTTATTGCTATGACAAACATAGCATTTTTAACGTAAGCCTGTTCTAAGCTAGGGTCTCTGTTTGCTACTTTTATCCGATCTAATCCACCTTCAAGAGTTTTAATAATTTCACCATTTTCATCTCTTATTGCGTCATCTAGTTCTGTTGTTATTTTGTAATTACTGGGGTTAAACTCGTCAACTGGGTCTTCAGTATTTTCTGGGTCAGTGTCAGAAACAAATTGATCTGTTGTTTTTCTAAATAGCTGAACATTAAAGTAAGTTGGATCGCATGGAGTTTTTGGTGCTTTAATCTCTCCTAGGGCTATACCACATACGATTTGTGGGCCTCCGGCCCAAACCTGTCTTTCATCATCCCATGCCACCGCCAACGGCCCGCTTTTCCAAGAAGCTCTATTGTGAGCAACTTCAGTGTCGAATTTAAAAATCTCTGGAAAGGTTGGCCCCATTCTAGGAACTGGTCTGTCACCGAGATCAAAACCCCAGCCACTTAAAATCAAAGGTGCTCTATGGGCATTTACCCTTATCTTTTGAACGTCTTTTTTGTTTTCTATTTTCTTTATGTTTAAATCTGTAGTTGTGCCTGTGCTATCTTCATGTACAACCAAATTGTAGTCAACTCCCGCAAAAAACTCAGTGCCATCATCTCCTGCAAGTATATTACTGAAATAAGGGTCTAACTCTAAAGAAGTTGGCCCAACATGCTGAAATGAACCCCAAGTACCTGATTCATCCCCTCCACCACTTAGAGGTTCAAAACCGGGAGTTGGAGTTTGACCTTGCGGCTTGCCTTTAACTATTTGAACGGGGTTCCAAATTTGCTCCATGCTCTGTCCGGCAGCATTAGCATAATGAGTTGCTACAGTACCTCCAGCAGCTTGTGCTGTTGACATGCCGAAGTTAAGTTTTGTTATGTTTTGCTTCGGGTCTTCTTTTTCTGCACCCATATTAATTCCTCATATTCTTTTCCGCTGATATTGAACCCATAATAAACTGCAAATCTTGCTCCGAAAACCTTTCAGCAAAATCGGCTGGCTTATTTGAAAAATCTTGCTGTCCATAATCAAGCTTTTTAAATGGTACTCTTGAAAATTTACTTCTCTCTTTTTGCATAAAGGCGAGACTGGCCTTGTTAATCTTTGATATTCTGTCTACATTATACTTTGCTAACTTGCCAAAGTTTGGAGTCCAAGTGTTAAATTTGTAGGTAACAGTAGCACCTGCATCACTGATGTTTATATCCATATTTGTGACATACGGCCCAGAATCAGCAAATCTGTCACCAACATTAAAATTAGGAAATTCAGCAACTTGAATCATTCCGCTTTCAACTGAAGTCATAGCGGATAAGCCAGTAAAAGTAAGGGAAAAAGCAGCTTGGTCTAAAGGCCCAAAACCACCAAAGGTTTCTGGCTTTAAACTGTCGTCGTTTACAACTTCAGCCTTACCATTTAAAGCGTTGTAAGCGTACCACGGCCCCCATTTATATCTGCTACTTTGTTGAGGTATTCCGAAAACTAGCGGAGCCATTACGTCAGGTGGAATCTGAAACTGAAGACTTTGAAAGCCGGGACGCATGTAAGCCTCTGGAGGTATACCAGTAGGGAATAAATTAGGGAAAAAGTAAGCAGACAACACAGTCAACCCAAATGAAGGTGTTGTTATTTGATCAAAATTCCTAACAGTGGCACCCATTTTACATATGATATGAGGTATCTCATTCAGCCATATCAACTCTCCTTCTGGGCCGCCCCTACTTGTCGCTAATAAACTTGGAAATCCCGGTAGTGCAGAAGGTGCGTAATCTGCCCCAAGTTCGCTAAAATCTATAGCCTGATTGTTAATTCCTCTACTTACACTTTGAGGGAAAAATGCCGCAGACTTTAATCTTCCCTCACCATCATAAAAACTAACATCAAAAATGGGCTGAGTTTCATCAAAAGCAGAAGCAACAACATCCCAAGCCGACTCGAACTGGTATTCATCTGTTATGTATTTTAGGTTGTTTGTTATGCCTCCCGGCTCTACTGGTAAAGGAGCCAAGAAAACCTTGTTGTAAAACTCTTGTGCTATCTTTTGAACTCTTTGAAATATCATCTCTGAAACTCTATTCATGCTCGCCAAGAAAGCAGAATTAGCGGAAGTAGAACTCGTGTTAGCTAGCTCTATAGCACTTCTTTTGTCTGTGACGAAAGTGGCTAGAAAGTCTGCACTTGCAGCTATTTTACCAAGCCAAGGACACCGAGAGGGATCATTCCAAGTTCCACCATTAGGCTCCACATTAGCCATAACCTGAAAAGCCTTGAATGTCTCCCAAGATTCTTTGCCAGCTAGAGCCATTCTTAGCTCAAAGTAAGTAGCTTTGTAAAAACCAAATATCAAGCTATTTATAACAAAAGGATTGTCAACCCAAGCTGTTGTAAAAGCACCAGACATATTGATTGGTATTTCACTGCCAAGATTGTATGAAGAAAGGGGGGCACCAACTTGATAGGTGTTGTTAGCATTTCTGTTCCACACAGTGTACATATTAATAGTACTTGATTTGAAATATCTACTTGCTGGCCCACCAATAACGATCTTTTGAGTAGCCACATCCTGTAGCTCTCTTCCTACGTCAGCAGACATTAGAGTGTTTGGAGTACTGTTTTTAGCGTTTTCAACAAATTCAAAAACAGCATTTGGCGTTGGAGGCTCTCTGCGATCACAAACTCTTACTTTCATTATTGGGTTATTGAGTACACCACCACCATTATAATCTGCAAGATCATCGTCAGTAGTAAGCTGCACAAAATAATCAACCTGTATAGAACTTGAAATGTCACCCAATATACCATTTAATGTTTGTACTGGCCCCTTGGTTCTAAGGTGTGGGGCGGTTTCATTTGTAGCGTCATACAACTCTTGCAAGTCGATAATGTATTCACTCTCACCAAAAAAAGCTTTTGCTCCAAAAGTAAAGTTGCCCGTAGAAAGTCTTTGTATTTGTTCCAGCAAAGAAAGCGAGGGAAATCCAGCACTGTTAACATCCGAGTTTCCAAAGTGTGCGATGTTTTCGCTAGGGGGAACATTTTGATAATTTTCTAATTGACCAAAAGGATTATAGACGTTTCTAACTTGCGTAGTCAGAACAGCAGCATCGTAAGGATTAAACCTATCGAATCTACCAAATATAGTACCTTGCATTTCATCCATGATAACCTGAACTCCATCGAGTAACTTGGTTGGAGACTCAAGGACAATATCGTAAGTCCTACCTGAAGTTGACTGCTTGTAGGTATATCTTTGAAATACGCCGCCAAAGTAAAAACCGTAATACTTTAAGTAGCAAGCGGTTCCTACTTCTGGAAGGTCAATATTAATTCCGTTTGGTGGGTCTTCTACTAAAGTCAACTGGCACGTTCCACCTTGACCACCCCAACCAATCGAAGTACTTATACTTGCTATGTAAGCACCAAACATCATAGGGGTTCTGCCCGAAGGTGGACTAGGTTGACCAAATGTATTACTATCGTCACCCCCGTCATCACCGCCGTCATCAGTAGGATCGAAAACTAAAACAATGTTTCCATCGCCGTCTAATACGTTTCCGTCCTGATCTGTATCTGGAGGCTTGTTATCTGAACCTCCCCCTGAAATTCCCATTATATATACACCCATCCTATACTAAGATTAAAAGTACCAGCTTTTGGATTCCAAGTTTCCGACCTAGACTCCTGATAGACATTGCCCGTAGTTGCGGTTGGCTTGTGGCTATTAGCCAAGTCTTCTAGCTCTTGAGCGTCATCCCCTTTGCTTGGCTTCGTGGTTCTAAAAGCTTTTTCCATAGTTAAATCAATTGATACGCTAACTTTTCTCTCCTGTGTTGTTCCTATATCTTGAATGATTGGGCCGTCAGCCTTGTCAAGTATAGCCAAAATAGCCACAACTTGATTTGTGCCATACTCATTTTCATAAGTTACATTTATGTCTTCTCGAACAGCATTTGGAAATTCAACCACTAAGTCATCAAAAGTCACACTCCATGTTATAGTCCCAGTAACTTTATTATGCCCAATAGTTTTGTTAATTTCTATAGTTCTTAGAGTTCCACCAATTCCAGAAGTACTGTAGATACTATTAGCAAGCGTGTAAGCCTTACCTAACACGGCAGATAAAGCGTCTACGGCGTTTGCGTACTTACCTTCTGTTGTTGTTATAGGCAAAACACTCGTTGAAACATCTTCTAGTCCTTGAATTGTTCCGTTAACTGTAACTGAGGCCGCTGGTGCCTCTTGCGAGTTTTCTATGCTAACGTCTACCTCGTGCGTAACAGCTTGAGTTTTTTCAGAAATCAGCCAAGTTTCTGTGACACTGTAAGAGCCGCCAGCAACATCTGAAGAAAAAGTTCTTATGAGATTATAACCTTTAAAATCGCCCAAGTTCATAAGTGAATTATCATCACCCATTTTTAAGGGATTAAATGTGGTATCTGGTCTCGTAGCACTCGTAGCATTGTTTACACCTGATGCAATATCTGATGAAACATCCTTGCACATTCTTGATTTAACCCAATCCTGAGCGGACTTCCAAGCAGTTGTAGTCGCGGAAGCACCGAAAACTTTGATGCCCACTGCGTTCAAGCTATGAGTTAAAGTAAAAGTCTTGTACGGGGTGTCTGAGACATCGTTATTCTTAAAAGAAAAGACACCCTCATTTGCTGTTAATTCCCAACTTTCTTCGGCTGAAGAAACATTTAGCACGTCCGTGTCAGCATCAGCAGAACCAGTTTGACTGTTTGCGTTACTTGAGTTTAAATAAGCCTCAAAAGACAATGAGTATTCTAAGTTTTGCACGCCTAGAGACTCTTCTGTTTGCTCAGGCATTTCCACGGACAGCAATCTAGCATCTGAGAATATTAATTTATTGTTTTGACCACCGTAAGATGCTATTGTCAGCTTACCATTTCCTTGCTGTGCAGCTTCTTGCAAGTTAAGATTTGAGACGATGATCGCCTCTCCTTGAATTGCGTTTTGTCTTTCACCTTTTACTGTTGCGTCTTGGGCGGTGTTCGACTTGATGGTTGCCGTACCAGTAACGGTAATACTGTATTTAGAACGCAAGTAGGTTCCATCGCCAGATGATAAGTCTTCTCTGCTAATAGAATATCTAGGAAACGGCCCAGTAACACCCGTCTTGTTGCCGCTAAAAGCAGTGCTATCTTTAACGCCACCAATTATAATATCTGGTGCGTTATCGTAATATGGCTGAAATATAATACCCATTTTTTACTCCGAATACCCTTCCGTAAATATAGACGTTAAACCATTTGAAGGCGACTTAACAAACAAACTGACACCAGAATTACTTAAATAAGCACCATCAACAGCCAAAGGAGTAACTCCACTTGCATCCTGACTTTTTATAAACAATGGAATGTTTGCATTGTCTGGTTTTTCAATATACAAAGGCACCCCAGAGTTGGCACTGGCTTGATTTTCAATAAACAATGAAGCTAAAGCATCTTGAGGTGAATACACATTTCCAGCGTTTCCACCGCTAATTGCTACATTTATATTGCCAGAACCAAAAAATATCCCGTCTGAAGGGACAGGATCAGTTACAGCACATAAAGTCATTTCATTGGACGGAGTTCCAATTAGGGGAGACATTACAGTTAAAGTTGCCCCACTAGCGAATTGTTCATTTCCACCACCAGATATATGTACTGTCGTGGGAAACTCAAACAAGGTGGCATTTGGGTCACTAGGTTCTTGTATTACCGAAATAAATAATGGTATCGCTCCAGCTTGATCAATATCTTGACCAACTTGCAAAGTTCCAAATATTGCCTCTGGGCCTTGAATAAACAAAGTGCCACTATTATTTACTGGTATTGGGCCGTTCAAGAATAGCCTAGCCGCTATAGCTGGTGGGCCAGTCATAGACAGTGACATGGAACTCTGCCTAGAGCTTAAAAATGATACAGCCTCGGGAAATAAAACCAATCTATTATCCTCCTGCGTTAAATGTGTTTGCCGAAGCGTCTATTTGTGCCTGAATCTGGTTTGCGATCATTGGTAAAAGACCGTCACTAACAG